>Ga0302324_100002786_pt1 | contig 39819 bp, 30 predicted proteins | sample Palsa_T0_1_FD_201949 | JGI IMG/M metagenome (GOLD analysis project Ga0302324, IMG submission 201949) | Peat permafrost microbial communities from Stordalen Mire near Abisko, Sweden - Palsa_T0_1 | ecosystem: Environmental > Terrestrial > Soil > Palsa > Peat permafrost | place: Sweden: Abisko...
GTGCTTCGACCCATTCGCTCGGGGATCCGCGCGACATCGAGAAACTGGCCGATATTCTGGTCGCTGCCGAGCGGCCCGCCATCCTCTATGGTCAGCAGGTGTGGACCGCGCGCGGCCAGGAGCAGGCGGTTGCACTCTTGCGCGCTCTCGATATTCCCGGCTATTTCAACGGCGCGAGCCGCGGTCTTCTACCCCCGGGTGATCCGCATCATTTTGACCGCACGCGAACCCAGGCCTTCGCCAATGCCGACGTGCTCGTGATCGTCGGCACGCCGTTCGACTTCCGCATGGGCTACGGCAAACGCATCAGCAAGGAGCTCACGCTGGTGCAGATCGACATGGATTACGAGACCGTCGGCAAGAATCGCGATATCAGCCTGGGTTTGGTAGGCGATCCGGGCGCAATTCTCGGCGCGGTCCTGCAGGCGGCATCCGGCCGCATGCAGAGCGCCAAGCGCCAGGCGCGCCAGCAATGGCTGCAGCAGCTTGGCGAGGCCGAGAAGGCTGCCACCGAAAAACTGATGCCGCTGTTCAAGTCGAACAGCACGCCGATTCATCCCTACCGCGTCGCCTGGGAGCTTAACGAATTCCTGCGTGACGATACGATTTACATCGGTGACGGCGGTGACGTGGTCACGATATCGGCACAAGCGGTGCGCCCGCGGCGTCCGGGGCAGTGGATGGATCCAGGTGCGCTCGGCTCACTCGGGGTCGGCACCGGCTTTGCGATCGCCGCCGGACTCGCACACCCCTCGAAGGAGGTCCTGTGCTACTACGGCGATGGCTCGTTCGGCATGACGGCCTTCGACATGGACACTGCCAACCGCTTTGGCGTGCCTTACATCGCGGTGATCGGCAATAACTCGGCGATGAATCAGATTCGCTATGGCCAGTTGTCAAAATACGGTGAACAACGCGGCAATGTCGGCAATCTTCTCGGTGACGTGCCCTTTGGCAAATTTGCCGAAATGCTGGGCGGCTACGGCGAGGAAGTGCGCGACCCGGCGCAGATCGCGCCGGCGCTGCAGCGGGCGCGCGAATCGGTGCGCCGCCTGCGACGCTCGGCGGTCATCAACATCTGGGTCGACCCGCGCGAATACGCACCCGGCACCAAGAATCAGACGATGTACAAGTAATTGGCGGTTGGAGCGTCTATGGGTAAGGCACTGGACGGGGTCCGCATTCTCGACTTCACGCATGTACAGTCGGGCCCGACCTGCACCCAGCTGCTTGCCTGGTTAGGTGCGGACGTCATCAAGGTGGAGCGCGCTGGCTCCGGCGACGTCACACGCGAGCAGCTGCGCGACATACCTGACGTCGACAGTCTCTACTTCACCATGCTGAACCACAACAAGCGCTCGATCACGCTCGATACCAAGAGCGCGCCCGGCAAGCAGATTCTGGAGAAGCTCGTGAAGAGCTGCGACGTACTGGTGGAGAACTTCGCACCTGGCGCACTCGACCGCATGGGCTTTACCTGGGAGCGCGTTCAGCAACTCAATCCACGGATGATCGTCGCGTCGGTGAAAGGCTTCGGACCGGGGCCCTACGAAGACTGCAAGGTGTACGAAAACGTCGCGCAGTGCGCGGGCGGCTCCGCATCGACCACGGGATTTGACGACGGGCCGCCTCTTGTTACGGGGGCGCAGATTGGCGATAGCGGGACCGGCTTGCACCTCGCACTTGGAATCGTTGCGGCGCTTTTCCAGCGCGACAAGACCGGCCGCGGACAAAAAGTACTCGCGGCTATGCAGGATGGCGTGCTGAACCTGTGCCGCGTCAAGCTGCGCGACCAGCAGCGCCTCGCTCGTACCGGTGTCATGCACGAATACCCGCAGTATCCCAACGGCCGATTCGGCGAGGCGGTGCCGCGCGCGGCGAACGCATCCGGCGGCGGCCAGCCGGGCTCCATCGTCAAGTGCAAGGGATGGCAGACCGATCCTAACGCCTATCTCTACTTCATCACTCAAGCGCCGGTGTGGCAGGAGATCTGCAAGGTAATCGGCAAGGAGGAGTGGATTACCGACCCCGACTATGCGACGCCGCGCGCACGCCTGCCGAGGCTCACCGAGGTATTCGCCGCCGTCGAGGCATGGACGGTCACGAAGACAAAGTTCGAAGCCATGGAGCTGCTGAACGAGCACGACATTCCCTGCGGCCCGATCTTGTCGATGAAGGAGCTTGCCGAGGAGCCGTCATTGCGGGCCAGCGGCACAATCGTGGAGGTTGACCATCCTACCCGTGGCAAACACCTGACAGTGGGGAACCCGATCAAGATGAGCGACAGCGCCACGCACGTGACACGCGCGCCGCTATTGGGCGAGCACACCGATGAGGTGCTGGCGGAACTGGGCTACGGGGAGCAGGACATCGCGGCTCTTCGAGCGCAGAAGGTGATCTGACGTGAACGCAGCATTGAAAACGACGCAGCCGGCCGAAACATGGATTGCCGTTCGCAGAATATTAAATCAAGCGCAGGCAGCAGCGACGCGCGCTGCCGGCTGGGTCTGCGAATCGATGGGCTGATACCACCACGATGATTTGGTTGCATTGCTGAAAGATTGTTAGACGAAATTGCGATGCCGCGAGGCGGCGTCGGGAACTGCCGCTGGGGCCGCAGAAGAAGCACGAAGGCGAACTAATTCGCACGCGCTGAAGGGGGAGTGTGCACAGATTTCCAGAGAGATCCGGGCGGTCGGCCGCAATGGTTCGGCCGATACGCCGCCGTACGCGAGAAGAACGACTAGAAAATTGATTCAACAATTCCGTTTCATGAGGAGGCCAAAATGCTTTACGTCAAAGTATACAAGCGTCTGCTGGTAGCGCTCGCCGCATGCGCCGCTACCTGCATCTTTGCCGGTAACGTCTATGCCGATGATACGAAGGCGGACGCTGCCGCGCTCAAGGAACAGTTGCGCATCATGCAGCAGCGCATCGAGGAGCTCAGCAGGCAGGTTGAAAGTCTCACGCAGAAGACCGAACACACAGAGGCCGTGGTGACAGCCCTGCCGCCGCCGCCGCCCCCAGTTGCGAAGGAAGCGCCCGCTGAACCTAAGTTTGAACAGTTCCTGAGGGGATTTTACGGCACGCTAGACGTGTCCTTCGATGACACGACGAAGGGTATCAACGGCCTTACCGCCTATAGCTACAGCCTCGTCAATCCCAACAACCCAAACTCCGGCTACGTTCAAGGACCCGCGAAGGGTACGCAGCAGGTCGGCATTCTTGGCTACATGCCGGCCTTCTCCACCAACAAGTCGTTCATCGGCTACCGCAATACCCACAAGATTGACGGCAGCGACTTTGACTTCCTGATCCAGGTCGAGACCGCGCTCTCGATCACCGCGTCGCCAGGACTCAAGACAACTTATACGCAGCAGTCGAATGTCGTCCAGGGCGCCATTGGTCTCGGTGACACCTTCCTTGGCATTCAGAACCAGCAATGGGGCAAGCTGAAGTTCGGCACGACCTATTCGCCGTACAAGAAGTCCACCGATCGGCTGAATCCGTTCTCCGGGATGCTCGGCGATTACGCTGTCGTCATGGGCAATACCGGGGGCGACAACCGCGTCGAGTTCGGCACGCGTCTCGACCACTCGGTCTGGTACGAGTCACCCGTGCTTGCCGACATGTTCAGCTTCGACTTGCTGGTCTCGCCGGGACAGAACCGCACCTTCGACAATGTCGTGCAGTCGGCCGGCTCGCCTGATTGCAACGGCGGCAACGAGCCGGGCAGCGGCAACCTGCTGCTCAACTGCGACGACGGCGGCTTCGGCGCGGCCTACAGCGCAGATTTCAAAGTCGAAGTCGGCGGCTTCTACGGTACGATTGCCTACGAGCTGCACAGAAATGTGAATCGCAACAGCGACGGCATCGGGTCGAACAACCCGATCTACGGCTACCTGCAGTCAATCAACAGTCCGCTGCTCGACTTCAATACCTTTAACTCATTGTCAGCGGAGTTCCCGGGCTACGCCAGCGTAGCCACGCCGCCTTACCTGACTGATATCGCCGACGAGTCGGCCTTCAAGGTCGGAGCGCAGTACGCGTTCCCATTCGGGCTGAGCATCGACGGTATCTGGGAGCATCTGCACCGCAGCGTTCCTGCGGACCTGGAATTTCAGAACGAGCGCCAGCGCGACGGCACGTGGGTGGCTCTGAGCCAGGAACTCGGGCTGAAGGACGAAGTAAGCGTGGGTTGGGCGCATGCCGGGAAGACGCCGGGGGATCCGGGCGGCCAGCATAATTACGATCCGCTCGCGCCCGCTGACACGGCCGACATGTACACGATTGCCTGGAAGCACAAGTTGGACAAGCAGCTGACCTGGTATCTCGATACCGCCTTGACCATCAACCATGGCAACGCGCACTACGATCTCGGTGCCGGCGGCCGAGGTCTAACAACCGACTGTCACGATGGCACCAACACGATCATCATCGATGGCAGTTCGGCAGGCCCCACGACCTGGGGTGGCTGCCGTGAACAAGGCTTCTCGACGGGCATCAATTACAAATTCTGACCGGCCGGGCGCAACGCCGGCGTTCGCTGCTCTTCGCCTGCTCGCCGGCTGATCGCGGGTTCGTCCCGCGATCAGCCGGCGGATGGGCGGGGCCGGCCTGCGGAGATTTTTGCGGCGCAAGCAGGGTTACGCTAAGGCAGCTGCTCAAGGTGCAACTGGACGTTCGCGGCTCGTCAGCTCACAAGGTGCTGCGGCGTGCCTGCGCACCACAGTTCAATATTGTCGATCAGCTGGTCGGCAAGAAACTGCATGGCGCCGTCCGAGGCCCAGGCGACATGTGGGGTTAGGATGAAATTCGTGCGCCGCACATCGAGGAGCGGATTGCCGTCACGCGGTGGCTCGACGGTCAGCACGTCAAATCCGGCACCGGCAATCAGCCCTTGGTCGAGCGCCTGAACCAGGGCTGCCTCGTCAACGAGGCCGCCACGTGCGGTATTGATGAGCAGCGCGTTGCGCTTCATCTTGCGAAAGGCTTCCAGATTGATGAGGTTGCGCGTCGCCGGCAGCAGCGGGCAATGCAGCGAAATCACATCCGCCTCGGCGAGCACCTGGTCATGCGGCGTGAAGGTCACGCCTTCCATTTTTGGCGGCGGATGGTCTGCGAAGAGCACGCGCATCCCGAAAGCCCGCCCAATCGCGGCTGTTGCCTGGCCGATCGCACCTTCGCCGATGATGCCGAGCGTGGCACCGTGCAGATCGCCGATGTCGTGCGTGAAGAAGCAGAACTGCTCGGAGCGCTTCCAGACACCGTTCTCGACATCCTGCCGATAGGCAAGGATATTGCGCCGCAGCGCCAGAATGAGCGCGAAAGCATGTTCCGGCACCGTGTGCACCGCGTAGTTGCGGATGTTTGCAACGGCGATGCCATGTTCTTTGCAGTACGCAACATCGACGACGTCATAGCCGGTTGCCGCTACCGCGATCAATTTGAGCTGCGGCAGTTGTTTGAGAGTGTCCGCCCGCAGCGGCACTTTATTGATGATCGCGATAGCCGCGCCCCGCAGGCGCGGCACGATCTCAGCGGCTGAGGTCTTTTCGTACTCGATGTATTCGCTCGCGCAGGAAGGCTTGCGCACTTTTGCCTTGAGCGATGCGCGGTCCAGAAACACCACGCGGTGCATCATGCCGCAATGCCGCGTGTCACCGTGCCCTTGGCCGCCGCAACTGGCGAGTGGCTGCGCCAGTAGTTCTGTGCAGCGGCTGCACCGCTGCCAGGTTCGATCTTTATGCCGACATCGAGCATCGCCATCTCGGCTCCGCAGATTGCTCCCAGCAGCATGAGCTCGTTGAGATCCCCCAGGTGACCGATGCGAAAGAGTTTGCCGGCGACCTTGGCGAGGCCCGCGCCGAGCGCCAGGTCATAGCGCTTGAACGCACGCGCGATGACGTCGGCGCCATTGATCCCCTCCGGGACCATGATGGCTGACACGGTATCGGAGTGCCATTTGGGAGCTTTGGCGCACAGCGTGAGCTTCCAGCCTTCGAACACCGTCGCGCGTACGCCACCTGCGAGGTGGCTGTGTCTGTGGAAAATGTTCTCCAAGCCTTCCTCGGCAATCATTGCCAGCGACTCGCGCAAGCCGTACATCATCGGCACCGAGGGGGTGTACGGGAAGTAGCCCGAGGCGTTGGCGTTCACCATATCGCCGTAGTCAAAATAGCAGCGCCGCGATGTTGCAGTTTTCGCCGCTTCGAGCGCCTTCTGACTGACGCAAGTCACGCCCATCCCGGCCGGCAGCATCAAGCCTTTTTGCGATCCGCTGACGCAGACATCGACTCCCCAGTCATCCATGCGAAAGTCGATGCTGCCAAGCGCGCTCACCGAGTCCACGAACAGCAGGGCCGGATGCTTGACGCTGTCCATCGCCTGCCGTATGGCAGCTACGTCGCTGGTTACGCCCGTGGCGGTCTCGTTTTGGCATACGAGCACGGCCTTGATCTTGTGCTGCTTGTCGGCGCTCAACGAAGCCAGGTAGCGGTCGACCGGCGCACCCTCGCCCCAGGGCGTTTCCAGAAGCTCGACCTCGTAGCCGAGCCGGACGCACATGTCCACCCAGAGATGGCTGAATTGGCCAAAACGCGCAATCAGCACCTTGGCGCCCAGATCCAGGCAGTTGGTCAGCGCCGCTTCCCAACAGCCGGTGCCTGAGGAAGGGAAGAGGATCGGGCTACCCGTCGCCGTCTTGAACACCGGCTTCAAGGCGTTCAGGCAGGTGCGGGTGAGCTCCGGAAAAATCGGCGAGCGATGGTCTTCCATCGCGACATGCATGGCCCGCAGGATGCGATCGGGAACGTTGGTGGGCCCGGGGACGAAGAGAAAATTGCGACCGGCCATTGAATCTCCTTTGATCGGAATCTGCCGCCTAAGCTTTGGTAATCATCGCGTGCCGGTCAAGTCTGGATCGCAGCACGCCGCACCTTAAGCGTTAAGCGACGCTCCCAAGGACATGGGGAGCCATGTCATGTAATGCGGCACACCTGAGTCAGACATTGGACATTCTTCCCGCGGCCCGAAGGCCGTGTTCGCAACGCGAGTCGCGTTGCATTCGATGACAGTCAAATTGGCACGCTTGCATGGCTACGGCGTGCTCTATTGGTGCGGGTTACGCCGTTACAACATATATGAGATATAAGAGTAAGTACACAATTGGCGGCCCATTATTGGTGCCTGTGCTAAGCGCAACAGCACGGCGCGCTCGAGCCAGACTGTGACAACTTTGTCGCGCCGAGCTGACCAATCGTTCTTCGCCGCGGCCCTTGCAGGCGCCGTGATCCGCGCTGCCGCATGGATCTTGTCGCCAGCCGAGCTCGCAGGTGTCGGCACCCCGGGCGGATGCAAATGGATTTTATTGCCAAGTCTCAGGTCTAGCTGAGAGTAGTCGACCGGGGGGCCTAGCTCGCGGATGTACTCGCTTGACCAACATAGGCTTCTTGATCATGAGCTTGCGTCGGGCAGCCCGGCACCCGGGACTGGCGAGGCAACCGGCGAGGCCTTGGTCGCGGCGCGAGGGTTCATGAGTTTGCGCCAGGGTGGGCGTGAATGGCGCCGCAGACTGGCCGAATCGCCGGGCGACGTTTAATCTCTCCACCGGCCCTGCGGCGCAAAGTGCGAATAACGGAGAATAACGGGTGCGCGTTGCCATCATCGGACAGCAGGATTTCGGCAAGGCAGTACTCGAGGCCTTTGTTAACCGGGGCGACACTATCGCAGGCGTCTTCTGCGCCCCGGAGAAGGCAGGCGCCAAGTCCGACCCACTCCGTGTTGCCGCAGAGCAGGCGGGCATTCCGGTCCGGCAGTTGGCCTCCCTCAAGACGCAGGAAGCATCTGACGTCCTGCGCTCGCTCGACGTCGATCTCGGGATCATGGCCTACGTGCTGCAGTTCGTACCCCAGGACTTCGCTCACATCCCACGCCACGGCATGATTCAGTACCACCCATCGCTGCTGCCCCGGTACCGGGGGCCAAGCTCCATCAACTGGCCGATCATTCGGGGCGATACGCGCACCGGCCTCACGATTTTTCGGCCGACCGACGGCCTCGACGAAGGCCCGGTCATCCTCCAGCGGGAGATCCCGATCGGCGCCGACGACACGCTTGGAACTATCTACTTTAATCATCTGTTCCCGATGGGGATTAGCGCGCTGCAGGAGGCTGCCGATCTGGTGCTCAGCCGACGGGCCCAGGAAACTGTTCAGGATGAGTCACAGGCGAGCTATGAAGGCTGGTGCCGGGCCGCCGAGGCCCGCATCAACTGGCACAATCACGTCGATCTGACTTACAACCTCATCCGCGGCTGCAATCCCGCGCCGGGCGCCTGGACGACGTTGAACGGCAAGAAGCTGCAGTTGTTCGATGCGCGCAAGCACCCCGTGCGCACTTTCTCGCAAGTCAAAGGCGGCATTGGCGCCATCGCTGCGATCAGCGACAAGGGCATCTTCGTGACGGCGCAGGGGGGCCACATCGAAGTGCTCATGCTCAGGTTCGACGACGGCAAAAAACTTCCCGCTTCCCAATTCTGTGCGGAAGCCGGTCTAAGCGTTGGCACAGTTCTCGGCGCGTGAGCCGCCAGGGCAAACCGTGAGACTTTCATTGATGTGTTCGGCACGACAATTCTGCGCCCGGCGGCGCTCTGCAGCGAGCCGCGCATGCGGGAAGCTTCTGACACTCGCAGTTACGCCTGCTCTGCCGGTGCGCCGATGACGACGGCGTATATCACTCATCCCGACTGCCTGCGCCACGAGATGGGGCCTGGCCACCCGGAGTCCCCCGAGCGTCTGATTGCCATCAACGAACAGATGCGCTCGTCGGGCCTGCTCGACGAACTGCTGTGCCTGGACGCGCCGCTGGCAGACGCCGATGACCTCAAGCGCGTGCACCGCTCCTCATATGTCGACCTGATCTTCGAGCACGCGCCCGAGCAAGGATATGTGCAGCTTGATCCGGATACGGCGATGAACGCGCATAGCCTCGATGCGGCGCGGCGCGCCGCCGGCGCGGGTGTGTTTGCGATAGACGAGTTGGTGGCCGGGCGGGCCCGCAACGCGTTCTGCGCCGTGCGCCCCTGCGGCCATCACGCAACCCAGGACCGCTCGATGGGCTTTTGCATATTCAACAATGTCGCCGTAGCAGCAGCTTATGCGTTGGAAAAAACCAGCATCAAGCGTGTCGCGATCATTGATTTCGACGTGCATCATGGCAATGGCACGGAGGAGATTTTCAGCGCGCCGCAATGGCATGAAAACGTTCTGATGGCGAGCTTTTTCCAGCATCCGTTCTATCCCAACAGCGGCACGGACAGTCCAGCACCCAATATGATCAATGTGCCGCTGGCCGCCGGCAGCGACGGCGCCGCGGCAAGCAGCGCGGTCGAACGACACTGGTTGCCGGCGCTCGAGGAATTCAAGCCGGAACTTATCCTGATCTCCGCAGGCTTCGATGCCCACCGCGAGGACCTGCTCGGCGGCCTCGCCCTGGTTGAGGCCGACTATGTATGGATGACGCGTAAATTGATGGCGCTGGCTGCGCGCCACTCGCAACAGCGCATCGTCTCGATGCTCGAGGGCGGCTACAACCTGGCGGCGCTCGGTAGAAGCGCCGTCGCGCACGTCAAGACCTTGGCCGATCTGTAGGCGCACGCAAGCCGCCGCGCTGCATGGCCCGTACGCGCGCGCACTTGCGCCCGCCCCCTGCGGCTCGCGCCGCCGGCGCGCAATGACGGCATCGAGACGACTTTCCATGCGTGCTCAAGTGCAGTTCGGGCCACTGCCAATACATGCGCCGGCATCCGGGCGCAGGGCCTGGAGCGCGGCCTTGATTGCGACCGAGGACGGTTTCTTCGGACTTGGAGAATTGCAATGTCAGATCATCCGGGCCGCAAGCATTTGAAGTTCTGTGTCTTCGGCGCCGGCGCGATCGGCGGCTATCTTGCGGTCGAGCTGGCATTGGCTGGCCACGACGTCTGCGTCATCGCGCGCGGCCCCCACCTTGAGGCCATACAGGAACGGGGCCTCAAGCTCATTATTGACGGACGCGAAAAAGTGGCGCGGGTCGCAGCCGCTGATGATCCGCGTGCATTTGGTGCGCAGGATTTTGTAATCTGCGCTCTGAAAGCTCACCAGGCCTACGCTGCAGCAGTCGCATTTGCCCCGCTGCTCGGCGCTGCGACGGCTGTGGTCACGGCGATGAACGGTATCCCCTGGTGGTACTTTTACAAAGCCGGCACCCGCTTCGACGGCCATCATCTTGACTCAGTGGATGCCGGCGGTCGTCAATGGGACAGCATTCAAGCGCAGCGCGCGATCGGCTGCGTGGTTGATCCCGCGTGCGAGGTCGTAGCACCGGGTGTGATTGTCCACAACGAGTTCAAGAGGTTCACTGTGGGAGAACCCGACGGCTCTCGGTCAGGCCGTGTTCTGGCGCTGAGCGAGGCCCTGAACAATGCGGGATTCGATGCGCCGGTCCGCGAGAATATCCGCTGGAACATCTGGCTCAAGCTCTGGGGCAACGTCTGCTTCAATCCGATCAGTGCGCTTACCGGCGCGACGCTGGATCGTATTACCGGCGAGCCGGCGCTGCGCGCGCTTTGCAAGACGATGATGCTTGAGACCCGCGCGGTCAATGAGGCGCTCGGAATCCAGATTCCGTTGGAGATGATGGATCGACGGCTTGCGGCTGCCGGCTCGGTGGTCGGCCACAAGATGTCGATGCTGCAAGACCTGGAGCGCGGCCGCTCTCTGGAGATCGATGCCCTGGTTACTGCCGTGCAGGAGCTTGGCCGCCTGACTGGCGTTGCAACACCCGTCATTGATGCCGTCTTGGCACTCGTGCAGGAGCGTGCCCGGGCGGCGGGGCTTTATGCGCACGGTGCGTAGCCGCCGCAGTGGGAACCCGTCGCCGCGGTTCGGCTGCGCGCCGCAGGGCTCTACAGGAGTAGACCGACGATGGCTGCGGTTCCGCAGGTAGCGAGTGTGCCTCCAACGAGGGCAGGCATTCCAAGCTTCGCAATCTCGGTGCGGCGCGAAGGCGCCATCGTCGCAAGCCCAGCCACAAGGATGCCGACACTGCCGAAGTTTGCGAAGCCGCAGAGCGCGTAAGTGGCAAGCAGGCGGCTGCGCTCGCTGAGCGCCCCGGGCGGCAGGGAGGAAAGCTCGCGATAGGCAAGCAACTCGTTGAGAACGGTTTTCGTGCCCAACAAGGAGCCCACGGTCCGCGCCTCGTTCCAGGGCACCCCGATCAGCCACGCTATCGGCGCAAATATCCACCCTGCCACACGCTCCAGCGTGATTCCTGCACCGCCGATGGTCGGCAGCAAGCCGAGGAGCGCGTCCAGGACAGACACCAGGGCGACGAAGACGAGAAGGGTGGCCACTATGTTCAAGAAGAGTTCCAGCCCCTGCTTAGCACCCTGCATGATCGCCTCGATGGTGCCGTGCACGTCCTTGTCCAACACCAGCTGTCCCGGCGTCGGCGGCGAGGTTTCGGGAATCATGATGCGGGCGATCACGATGGACCCCGGCACGGTGATAATGGAAGCAATCAAGAGGTGCCCGGCTGCATTTGGGATGGTATGCGCCAGCATGGTCGCGTAAAGCACGAGGACCGTTCCGGCGACGCCGCCAAGGCCGACACACATCACGGTAAACAGCTCACTGCGCGTGAGCTGTTGGATATAGGGCCGAATTAGAATCGGCGACTCGATCATTCCCAGAAAGACATTTGCGGCGGAGGACACGGCGACCGCACCGCCGATCCCCATGAAGCGCTCGAACAGCCACGCGCAGCCGCGCACGATCGCCGGCAGGACGCGCCAGTAGGTCAGCAGCGCAGCCAAAGCGCTCACGACTATCACGAGCGGCAGAAATCTGAACGCGAACACGATGCTCGCCCCGGCGCGTGTCTCTTCATAGGGCAATGGGCCTCCGCCAAGGAACCCGAACACGAAGGAACTGCCCGCTTCCGTGGCTTGCTGGATCGCAAGCACGCCCCGATTCAGGCCGTCGAAGATCCTGGTGACGAACGGCACGTCAAGAAGTATTGCTGCCAGGACAATTTGCGCCCCCGTGCCTACGGCGACGAAACGCCACGGAACGATCTTGCGGCTTTCGCTGACGAGCCACGCGATCAGCCGCAGGACGACGAGACCAATGGCGCTGTGTAGATGTTCGCGCATTTAATTTGTGAATCCCCGATGAGATCGTGGGTGAGCGGCATTCGGTTTGCAAGAGCGGCTGCCGCGCGGCCAAGCCCGCGGCCGAAAGGTGCGCTAAACAGCCGCGCGGCGCAGAGTCGTTCGCGCCGCTGACTGCCGCTACTTCAGGACATCGTTGTATGAATGCCGCGCCCATCCCAGATAATGCGGATTCATCGCATTGGCCTCGTCCAGCGTGCGCAGCATCTGCGCAAGTAGAGTCCCATAATCCGGCGTGCGCAAAGCGATGGCCATCCTGGCAAGATTCGGCTCTTCCAGGTCCTGGTAGGCCATGCCGAGCATTCTCTGACTGGTCACGCGCAGCTTCTCAGCCTGCTCTGCCACGCTGCTGCCATCCTCGGGGCTGCTGAGCTCATACAGCATCAACGTAACGCGCGGTAGGGAGGATAGAAGCGCGCGGCGCTGCGCGGAGTCACCTTTGAGTAGTTTGCTCTGGATATCGGCGTTGACCGTGAGGCCGCGAGGCTCGGCGAGCGCACGCACCGCATGATAGGTATCGACAAGGCCCGGGAGAAACCGCAGGTCGCCTTCGCCTTTGTTCTCGGGGCGCTGCTGCGGCTCGATGTCAAGATGGATTCCGTCGAACCCATCTGCGCCGTGTCTTTGGTTGAAGCTGAAGACCCTTCGGACACGCTCCAGTAACCTTGCCCTTGGCTGCCCCCCAGCGTCAGCGGTCGTGCTCGATACCAGCGCCTCGACGCGGATCTCCGAGCGGTGGAGCACGCTGATGAGATGGGCCATCGTCTGATCATCAGACGTGCCTTGCTCCTCGGATACCGACAGATATATTTCGTTGATGTTTTCTGCGCGGCAGAAGTCGCGCAGGGATTGTGTCTCCTGCGGAGCGCGCAGCACGGCGTGACTCTTCCAAACCCACAGTCCGTGAGCCGGAACCGTCGCCGCACGGGAGTTTGCGGGAAAAGCAACGGCGCCAAGCACCGCGGTACCTAGAATCACGAGGCAGGCGCGCACGCTTGAATGGAGCGCGGTCACGCGCACCGGCAGATCAGCGCGAATTGCCCGCGGCGCGATCCTACGCCGGCGCTCGCAGCGTTGGTCGAAAGCGCTTTGCCGCCAAGATGCCAATTACAACGAAGATCGCCAGAACGAGAACCTGCGCGACGACAAACGGCGGCTCCGAGCCCGTCGGAGCCAAGGGATGCAGAAAAGGCAGCTTCTGGAAAGCCTGCGCGACGGCGACAAATACGTTCAGATACAAAGATACGACCGCTCCTGCGACGTAGATCCAGCGCCACGCTCCAGCGAGGTGATAGACATACAGCGCGAGGATCGTCACCGCGAGCGCCACGAGTGACACGACGCCCACCACGCGTGCTGCATCGAAGCCCGTGGAGGGAAACATAAACCCCGTCGCACTCGTGGCCACAGTTGTTGCGAGGAAGAGTGCGGTCCACGCATCGCGTTTCAGGGCGCCAAGCATGTCAAACACGACAATAAGGCCGGTGACTATGCCTATCAGACTCAGGATCACGTGAAACGTCGTAAAGGCCGAGATCGACATTCCGATGATCATGACGTGTCCTCCAATATTATTATTAAGATCAGCGCTTATAGAGTTCGGCGCCGGGGCGCGGGTGATTGTAGCACCGTTCAGGTGGCGTAAGCGCCGCTCGCCAGAATCGAAAGCGCGCCCCACAGCGTTGCATTGCGATACACCACGGAATCTCAATGGACGATGGCGCCGCCGGCGCGCACGGATCTGGAAGGAGCCTCGTGTCACGAGCCGCGCCCTGCGCCGCGCCACCCATGCGCGTCCCGGTGTTGAGGGTATTGCGTGTGCCCCAGGAGCACCGAACACAAGCGTACATAAGGAGCCGTGCCGGGGGCAGGTGAGCGAAGGCGCTCTGAGTCCCCTTCCGGACGGACGCGGGGGCGCGAGGCGACTTGCCGAACTTGCACGCGCCGCGGGGCGAAGATGGCCCGCTGCGGGGCGAAACTTGCGCGGCAAATACCATGTGCATCACGTTATGAACGTTGTGTCCTTGCGCGGCGGCTCACATCCTTTGACAATGCCTTCCGAGAACAGCCGAAGATTCAATAGCCTAGGTCTTCGCCTCGGCCGGCAGCCAGCGCTGCGGTCTGCCCCTGCGGGGGCGGGCCGGCGACTGGCTGAAACAGGGACAGCCAGCAGGAGTCGGATATGAAGGATGAAGACACGATCGAGATGGGTGCCGTCACGGGCCGGCTGAGAGCTCTCGCCAAGGACATGCGGCTCACGATCCTCATCGTGGACGACGACGAGCTGGAGCGAATTCTCATTTCCGACCGCCTCGAGGCTCGCGGCTTTGACGTTACGCGCGCGGCGAACGGCGCGGAGGCGCTCGACTTGCTCGAAGGCCCGTGTATTCCCGTGCTCCTGGTCGACTGGTCGATGCCGGTCATGAGCGGAATTGAGCTGACGCAACGCCTGCGCGCCCGCGGCGTGGACGATTCATACATCATCATGCTGACGAGCCGGGACAGCACTCTTGACTACGAGCAAGGATATCGCGCCGGCGTCGATGACTATCTAACCAAGAAGGTTCGCGACACAGAGCTGCTTGCGCGCATTCACTCGGGCTTCAGTACCTACGCCCTGCGGCGCTCACTGAAGGAAGTCCGCGCAGAGCTTGCGGTTGCTTTGGCGAATAAAGCAGCCTAACTTCACGCGCGACAGTCTCTGTCCTGCATCGGCCGTGGCCTGCACGGTGGCAGCACAACGTCCACGGCCATATCAAATTTCCGCCGAATACGCTGGCCGGCGAGTCGCTTTGCGTGGCTGATGCCACGCCCCGCATTTCGTGCGTCGCCGGCGCGTCCGGCTGAACGCCCCGCGGACCGTGCCGCAGAGTCCGGCGCTTCTTCTACGTGGCGGGCGGGGCCGTCGAGTAAAAGCCGTTAATGGTCGCGCTATCCAGCACGTGTCCGTGAGGTCCTGCCTCGAGCAGAGCGTGCAGCAGCGTCTCGGCTGCAGCAGGAAAGTCAGCTGAGGCCGGCAGATTCAGCAGCGTGTCCAGAGCATAAACGGTGAACACGTAATGATGGATTGCCGGCAGGTAATTCGGCGGTGGGCAGGGCCCCTCGTAGCCGACGCTGCCGTCGTCATTGATGATCTGTGCGCCGTACTTGCTGCCGCTGGCGCCTGCGTTTGCGGGAAGACTTCTCACGTCGGGTGCGATGTTGTACATCCCCCAATGAGTAAAGGAGGCCGTCTCATCGAAGGTCATGACAACGAAGCTGCGCGTGCCCCAAGGTGCATGCGTCCACGATAACTGCGGTGATCGATCCCCGCCGGGGGCGCCACTCGACGAGCACGCGTTAACGCCATTGACTGCATAATTGTCAATCATGCTGATTGGCAGCGTGGAGTTGTTCTCAAAGGTCGCGCTTGTTACATTGAAGCCTTCATGAAAGCGATTGTTATCCTCAGCGCTCGCTGCCCCAAATAAGCCGACAACGAGAGCGCTCGTTGCGAGGTACATGCCCCCGGAAGATAAAGCTCCCTTTGCTGTTCTGTTCTTCATGTTCTTCCCCTTTATTTGGCCGGCTGCTGCTCTGAACCATGTGACCGCAGGCGAAGCCGTGCATCGCTGGCGTCTGCAACACGAAACCTTACAGCAATCGGGCTTTTTGCGGCAAATTGGTGCAGTGCAGAAGGCGATAACATGGGCTTGATTGAGTGCCGGAATCAAAAGGCGCAATAAAAGATTTTATTACTCAAATGGTAATCGAAGACTATGCCGTCATCGGCAACTGCGAAACCATGGCGCTGGTGGCGCGCAACGGATCGATCGATTGGCTATGCGCGCCGCGCTTCGATAGCGCCGCCTGCTTTGCCGCGCTCCTCGGCGATTCCAGTCATGGACGTTGGCTGCTTGCTCCTCGCGACGAAGCTGCCCGCGTCAGCCGTAACTATCGCGGCGATACTCTGATTCTGGAGACCGTATTTGAAACCGCGGCTGGCGCAGTATCGATCATCGACTTCATGGCGCGTCGCCCAGGGGTATGCGATCTGCTGCGGATCGTCAGAGGCACGCGCGGCACGGTGTCGATGCGCACCGAGCTCGTGGCGCGCTTTGAGTACGGCTCGATCGTGCCGTGGGTATCGCGTCAGGAGGATGGCCGGCTGCAGCTGACGGCCGGTCCCGACAGGCTGTTGCTGGACACGAGCGTGGCGCTGCGTGGCGAGGACATGCGAACCGTCGGCGAGTTCGAGATCCATGCCGGTGAAGAGATTGGCTTCGCGCTGAGCTGGACGCCGTCGTTTCGCGCCGCTCCAGAGCCTTTGCGCACCGCGGAGAGCCTGGCGCAGATCGAAGCATTCTGGTCGCAATGGACCGCTGCGTTCAAACCCATGGGAGAGTGGTCGCACGCGGTGCTGCGCTCATTATTGACGCTGAAAGCGCTGACTCACTGGGAGACCGGCGGAATCATCGCGGCGGGCACCACGTCGTTACCCGAGCGTCTGCACGGGCCACGCAACTGGGACTACCGGTTCTGCTGGCTGCGCGATGCCACCTTTACCCTGTACGCGCTCGTCGGTTCAGGATTCCTGGGAGAGGCGCGAGCCTGGCGTGAATGGCTGCTGCGTGCGGTCGCCGGCAGCCCCGATGACCTGCAGATCATGTACGGCGTGGCCGGCGAGCGCCGGCTCGCCGAATACATCATCCCCTGGCTGCCCGGCTATGAAGGCGCAGCCCCGGTGCGCGTGGGCAATGCGGCGGCGGCCCAGGTGCAGCTCGATGTTTACGGCGAGGTCATGGATGCGCTGTACGTCGGCCGGCGTTCCGGCTTCGCAGCGGAAGGCGCGAGCTGGGCGCTCGAGTGCGCGCTCATCGCGCATCTGGAGAAGATCTGGGACCAGCCTGACGATGGAATTTGGGAAGTCCGTGGAGAGCGCAGGCAATTTACGCACTCCAAGGTCATGGCGTGGGTTGCCTTCGACCGTGCTGTGCGCTCGGCGGAGGAATTCGGCCTGGACGCGCCGCTCGATGACTGGCGGAGCACTCGCGCCGCCATTCACAAGGACGTTTGCGAGCGCGGCTTCGATGCTGCGCAGAATTCCTTCGTGCAGTACTACGGCGCGACTGCCCTTGATGCCAGCCTGCTCATGATTCCCTTGGTGGGATTTCTGCCGCCGTCGGATGCGCGGGTGCGCGGGACCGTGACGGCTATTGAGCGCGGTCTCATGCGCGACGGGCTCGTGCTGCGCTATCGCACCGAGACCGGCGCGGATGGTCTGCCGCCCGGAGAAGGTGCATTCCTGGCCTGCAGCTTCTGGTTGGCCGACAACTATGTGCTGCAGGGCCGGTACGACGAGGCGCGCGCCTTGTTCGAATACCTTTTGTCGTTGCGCAACGATGTGGGATTGCTTGCGGAAGAATATGACGCCTCCGCCAAGCGGCAGTTGGGTAACTTTCCGCAGGCATTTTCTCACCTTGCGCTGATCAATACGGCTCGTAACTTCATGAGCACCGGCGGTCCTGCTCATCAGCGATCCGTCTGAGGGACCATCACTGAAATGATTACCGTACATCACCTCAACAACTCCCGATCGCAGCGGGTTCTCTGGCTCCTCGAGGAGCTGGGCGTCCCTTACGAGATCAAGCTCTATACACGCGATCCGCAGACCTTGCTTGCGCCCCCCGAACTGCGGGCCATTCATCCGCTTGGAAAATCGCCGGTGATCACCGATGGCGATACGACCATCGCCGAGTCGGGGGCCATCGTTGAGTATTTGGTGGAGCGCTACGGCCGCGGGCGATTGATTCCCGCGGCGGGATCGCCGCAGCGTCTGCGCTACACCTACTGGTTGCATTTTGCAGAAGGCTCGGCGATGACACCGCTGCTGCTGAAGCTCATATTCATGCGGATCGAAGCGGCGCCGATGCCATTTTTTGCAAGGCCGGTTGCCCGCGCGATTGCGGGCAAGGTGCAGAACACCTACATCGATCCCAATCTTGCGCGCCATCTGGACTTCATGGAAACGGAACTCGCCGCGCACGCCTGGTTCGCGGGCGCAGATTTCTCCGCGGCGGACATCCAGATGAGTTTTCCGATCGAGCTGTCCCGCGCCCGCGGTGGCCTTGACGAGAAGCACCCGCATCTCATGCGATTCCTCGAGCGCATCCACGCGCAGCCTTCCTATAGGCGCGCCTTGGCTGCCGGGGGTACCTACGCATACGGCTCTTAGGCCGGGCGTGTACAAGCCGCTCGGTCGAGGGATTGGCTGTGCTGCTGCGAGCGCGACCTTGAGCGCACCAGGGCACGAAACTTGCTTCCAAATCCGCGTGTTAACGCGTACGACGCTTAGGACAACTTGACCGCCCTCATCGAACAGCCCAGCGCTCCCCAGCGGCTCAGTGCTGATGGCTACGCATTGCCGCGGCTCCTCCTTGCCGAGGACGCTGCAACGGAGCGGGAACTGCTGCAGTCATTCCTTCAACAGGGCGGCTATTTTGTGGATTGCGCCGCGGACGGGCTTGAGGCGTTCGAAAAGATTACCCGCGACCCATTTCACATTCTCCTGACAGACTGGGAGATGCCAGGCATGGATGGCGCAACGCTTTGCCGGCGTGTACGCGAAGCCGAACTTCCAGGTTATGTATACATCCTGTTGCTGACGGGGCATGGGTCCTCGGACCACGTGGTCGATGCGCTTGGGTCCGGAGCGGACAATTTCATTCGCAAACCAGTCGTTCCCGCCGAGCTTCTTGCCCATGTGAACGCCGGCTGGCGCATCGTCCAGCTCGAGCGCTCGTTGCGCGCTGCAAACGAGCAGATCCGGCGGCTGACGGTGATCGATGCACTGGTCGGAACATTCAATCGACGCCATCTCGACGATGAGCTCGTAAACGAAGTCGAACGGGCGCGACGCTACGGCCACTGCCTGAGTGCAGTGATGGCGGATCTTGATCGTTTCAAGAACATCAACGACCGCTACGGCCATATCGTCGGCGACGAAGTGCTGCGTGAATTTGCCTGCCGTGCGCGTGCAGCCATTCGCCTCGGCAGCGACTGGATCGCGCGTTTCGGTGGCGAGGAGTTCGTGATCGTTCTGCCTGAGACGCCACTTGCAGGCGCGACCGCGACGGCCGAGAAAATCCGCGCCATCCTGCAGGCGACTCCGGTCCACACGAGCGCCGGGCCCCTGAAGATCAGTGCAAGTTTTGGCGTCGCGGCGCTCACGCCGTCGGGTGATTCGACGGCGATTTCCTCCGCGTCGCTGTTGCGGCGGGCCGATGAGGCGCTCTATCGCAGCAAGCTTGCAGGGCGCAACCGGGTCATGCTCGCGGACGGCTAGCTGGCGCGAGTGCGGCGTAGTCCGCAGCGGAAAACTGCGTCCGGATCCAGCTGCCCGCGGCCGCGCTACTTCTTATCCGGAGTCTTCTCCGGAGTCTTCGCAGCAGACTTGTCCTGGATGGACACGAGCTCGACGTCAAATATCAACGTCGCGTCTGGGCCGATGAGGGCGCTTGCGGCGCGATCGCCATAGGCGAGCGACGCCGGCACGAACAGTTGCCACTTCGACCCGACCGGCATCAGCTGCAGGGCCTCCGTCCAGCCTTTGATGACGCCACTGACTGGAAATGTCGTCGGCTGGCCGCGCTTGTAGGAGCTGTCGAATTCCGTGCCGTCGATCAGCGTGCCGCGGTAGTTGCACGATACCGAATCAGTCGCCGTCGGTTTCGGCCCCGTGCCCGCCTGCAGAATCTTGTATTGCAGACCGCTCGGCAGCGTCACGACGCCGGGCTTGGCCTTATTGGCCGTGAGGAATGCTTCGCCCTCTTTCTTATTCTTCTCCCCGGCCTTCTGCATCTTTTCCATCTGCGTCTTGCGCAGATTGGTTTGCAGCTCCATGAGCGTCGCATGTTCCTCCTCAGTTGTGAGGAGGGCCTTGCCGCCGGTCAAAGTATCCTTTAAGCCGCGCACCAGAAGATTCGGATCAACGTCGACGGCCTGATTCTTGAGGTTTTCGCCCAGGTTCATGCCGATGGCATAACTCTGCTTCTCCTTCGCAGTGCTCAGAGCCGTGGACTGCGGGCCTTTAGCGGCCGGCGTGTGCTTGGGTGCGGTCGTGGCATCCGGCTGCGCCGGGGTGGTCGCGGCTTGCTGCGCCGCGGCGCTCCCGAGCAGTAACAGCTGCGCCGCTGCTGATAAAACGAATGCCGCATTCATCGATTTTTTCATGGTTACACCCGCCTGACAGACGCCTATCGTAACCTATTGGCGTTCGCGCCACGCAACGCCCGCTCAGCCCTCCGGGAACGCGCCGGCGAGCACCTCGATGAGCGTCGGGCCGCGGCGCCCCAGCGCCGCGCGCACGGCTTGCGTGAGCGCGGCAGGGCTTGCCACCTGGGTGCCGTTCGCGCCGCAGGCGGCGGCAAGAGCGGGAAAATTCGGATTCCGCGCCACCACGGCAACCGGCTCGATGGCGGCTGCGAGCATGTCGTCGCGGATCTGTCCCAGGGCTGCGTTGTTCCAGACGACGATGGGCAGGCTGTGCTCAAGTTCTACCGCCGTCATCAATTCATGCAGGGTGAACTGCAATCCGAAATCCCCGGCGAGCGCGACGATCGCGCGCTCCGGCGCGGCGATCTTCGCGCCGAGCGCCGCCGGCAGTGCATACCCCAAGGTACCGTAGCCGGATGGATGAAACCAGGTGCCGGGCCTATCTGCCGGAAACGCGTAGTTGCCGAGGTAGGCAATCTGCGTCATGTCGCTGAATACCACCGCGTCCTCAGGCAGCGCATCGCGCAACGCCGTGAGAGCCTGCATGCGTGCATGCGTGCCTGCGTCGAGGTGTTCTTCGAGACGCGCACGGTGCGCCCGGGAATCTCCGGCAAGGCTGCGCCAACCGGAACGCGGTTTGATCCCCGTGCCGATGGCGGCAAGTGTCGTTGCGGCGTCGCCCCAGATGGCAATGGCGGCGCCGTAGTGGTCGCACAGCTTTGCTGGATCAATATCGATGCGGATCAGCTGGCCGCGCATCGCAAGCTTCGTCGTCGTATATATGTCGGTTTCGCTGATCTCAGTTCCCACTGCGAGGACCACGTCCGCCTGTGCGACGAGCTCCTGAGTTTCAGGATAGGGCAGCGATGCTCCGAGGTTCGCCGGATGGGACTCGGGGAGCATCCCCTTGCCGGCCGTGGTCGTAACGAGATAGCCGTCCAATGTTTCGATCAGCTGCCGCAGCTGCGTTGCCGCTGCCCGTGCGCCGCCGCCCGCGATGACGAGCGGGCGGCGCGCGCCTGCAAGCAGCGCGCGCGCCTGGTCGATCTGATCTGCTTGCGGTTGCGGCAGCAGGCTCGCGTTTTCAAAGCGCTCTGCGCGCAGCGTCGTCGGCTCCCCCAGAAGATCCAGCGGAATCTGCAGATACGCCGGGCGCGCGCGGCCTGTGCCGAAGGATGCAAACGCGACGCGCAGCTGATCGCGGATATCTTCGGCCGAGCCTGCAGTGGCGGCGCTGTCGAGCACCGCTGCGACGAGCGCGCGCTGCTCGGGAAGCTCATGCAGTACGCCCCATTTCTTGCCGAGCGATGCGCGCACCGGAGTGCTCGCGACGATCAGCATTGGAACCGAGTCCGAATAAGCTTGGGCCGCAGCGGTCAGAATATTGGTGACGCCCGGCCCCGAAATCACAAATGCCGCGGCGGGCCGGCCGCTTACGCGTGCATAGCCGTCGGCAGCAAAGCCCGCCGCCTGCTCATGCCGCACCAGCACATGCCGCAGACCGGACGAGGCAAATCCGCGATACAGCTCGAGCGTGTGGACGCCCGGAATTCCGAACACCGTATCGACGCCATTCGCAGCGATAAGCTGCGCGACGTAGCTTCCGATCGTCGCAGGTGTCGTTGTCATGAGGCTCCCCCGGCGCATTCGCACTGTAATATGCGCGCACCACATCTAGCCACTCGCAGCATAAGGAGCTTGGAGCATGCACTTTTCCGCACTGGTCGGCCGTATCCGCGGCGACGGCGCGGATGCTTGGGTGACGCACTACGAGGCCATTGCCGCGCGCGATCGTGGCGAGGATGTCATCGTCCTCAGCGTCGGGGATCCGTTGATCAATACGCCCACCCCCGTAGTTGACCGCGCCATCGAGCGCCTGCGCGCCGGCGATACTCATTACACGCCTGCTTCGGGCCGCCTCGCGCTGCGCGAGGCCATCGCGCGTGCGCATGCGGCGCGCACAAATCAGGCGGTGGGCGCCGACAATGTCATTGTCCTTGCCGGAACTCAGAACGCGCTCTTCGTCGCCTCGCTGTGTGTGGCCGGTCCCGGCGATGAGGTCATCTCCTTCGATCCCATGTACCCCACTTACACGGCCACCATCGAAGTCTCCGGCGCACGCATGGTGCGCGCGCGGCAACCCGCCGAGCACGGTTTTCGGCCGGATCTGCAACATCTTGCGGCGCTCATCAGCCCGCGCACGCGCGCAATTTTCTTCGCAAGTCCGAACAATCCCAGCGGGGTCGTGCTGAGCGAAGCGGAGCTCAGCGCCATCGGCAAACTGGCCGAAGAGCACGGCCTGTGGCTGATCGCGGACGAGGTGTATGCGGGTCTTGCCCCGGGAGGCCGCCAGCCGAGCCTGGCAGCGCGTATGCCCGAGCAGGTCGTGACTCTGGGCAGTCTGTCGAAATCGCACGCCATGACCGGCTGGCGCTGCGGCTGGCTCATCGGTCCGCGGCAGCTCGTCTTCCACGCCGAATCGATCGCGATGTGCATGTTATTTGGCCTGCCCGGGTTCATTCAGGAGGCGGCGCTGGTCGCGCTCGCGATCGCGCCCGAAGCCGAGAATCGTATCCGGGATTTCTGCCAGGGCCGCAGCGAGCTCCTGCTGCGCGCCCTGCACGACGTCGCCGGGCTGCGTCTTTGCCCACCCGAGGCCGGCATGTTCATGCTCGTAGACGTGCGCGGCACCGGGCACTCGGGGCGCGAGTTCATGCGCGCGCTTTACGAGAGCCAGAGAGTCTCGGTCATGGACGGCGGTGCATTCGGGCGCGAGACCGAGGGCTTCGTGCGCATCTGCTTCGCCACCGATGAAGCGACACTTCTCGAGGCCTGCCGGCGCATCCGCGTCTTTCTGCAGGATGGACCGGCTGCACGCCACGAGCGGCGCGCAGCCGGCTAGACATCAGCGCTGCGCGAGCTCCTTACGCAGTTTGGAGTGCCGCCGTCCGTAGAGCGCATACACGCCAAGACCCGCACCTACCCACAGCACGAGCCGGATCCAGGTGCCGTTGGGCAGGCTCAGCATCAGCGCGACGCAGCTCAGCACCCCCAGTATCGGTACGAGGGGCACCCAGGGGGTGCGAAACGGTCTGCGCGCTTCCGGCGCGATACGCCGCAGGATCAGGATGCCAGCGCATACCACGGCAAATGCAAGCAGTGTGCCGATGGAGATGAGTTCACCCAGGAGCCCGAGCGGCGCGAAACCGGCCGTGGCGGCCGCGACGACGCCGGTGACGAGCGTGCCGACGTACGGGGTATGGCGGTGCTTGTCGATGCGGCCGAGTACCGGCGGCAGGAGTCCATCGCGCGCCATGGCGAAGAATATGCGCACCTGACCGACGATGCTCGCGAGCACGACCGAGATAAGGCCGAGGATCGCGACGATCGCGATCATGCCTTTGAGCCAGATGATCGGCATGTGCGAGGCGTTCAAGGCGTAATACAGGGGATCCGGGACATCGAGCCCGCGGTAGTCAGTGAGGCCCGTGATGACGAGGCTGACGCCCACGTAGAGTACGGTGCAGATGAACAAGGATGCGAACAGGCTCCACGGTACGGTGCGCTGCGGATTCTTGGCTTCTTCGGCGAGCGTCGATACGCCATCGAAGCCGATGTAGGCAAAGAACAGCGTGGCGGCGCCACGCGCCACGCCGGACCAGCCGAAATGCCCGAACTGGCCCGCATTGGTGGGCACGAACGGGTGCCAGTTTTCGACGTGCACATAACTTGCGCCGACGGCGATCAGGGCGGCGAGCGCCAGCACCTTCGCAAGCACGATGGCCGTATTGACGTTTGCGGACGCCTTGGTCCCATAGAGGAGGAGCGCCATGCAGCCGAGCGTCACGAGCACGGCCGGCAGATCGACGTATCCGGCAGTCCTCACCAAATGGTCGTGCGCGTCCACGGTGAATGGCGAGCTGGCGATGGCGGCAGGCACCACGATCCCCAGGTCCTTAAGTGCCGCGGTCACGTAACCCGACCAGCTGATGGCCACCACCGAAGCGGAGAACAGCCATTCGAGCATCAGGCTCCAGCCGATGATCCATGCGACGAGCTCGCCCAGCGTTGCGTACGCGTAGGAGTAGGCGCTGCCGGCGATCGGCACCATGGCCGCGAATTCTGCGTAGCACAGGCCGGCGAAGAAGCACGCGATGCTTGCCAGCACGAACGCGAGAGTGACGGCAGGTCCAGCCTGGTGTGCTGCGACATCGCCGGTAAGCGAGAAAATGCCGGCGCCGATCGTGCAGCCGACGCCAAATGCCGTCAGCCCCACGATGCCGAGGGAGCGCTTGAGCTGCTGCGGCCCCTCGCCAAGAGCCTCATTGCACAGCGTGCCAACCGTCTTGCGCGACCAGATTCCCACTAGCAGCTCCTGGGAGAGCTCATGCCGGGGCGCCCGGTCGGCGCGGCAGATCTCTCAAAATCGATATCCAAAGCCGACGAGGACAATATCACTGTCGTCGTCGTCGCGGGTCGTGGTTCGGTTCCAGATCGCCCGTGCGACCCAGCGACTGCTGATGTCATAGGCCATCGTGATTCCCACGATACCCGCCGGATCGGTGGCCGAGTCTGTCGTTGCCGATCTATCGGCCGTGATGAACACACCCACGCTCGCGCCGACGGAAAAAACGCTCGTGAGCGGCGTCTCCGCCCACAGTTGCACCGCGGCGCCCGAGTGCCAATCAAGCGGGACGTGCTGCGCTTCGGTGTACGTCAGTGACGCGGTGAAATGAGCGGTGATCTTGGTGCGCAAGCTCAACGCCTGCGCGGAGGATGATTCGGAACGAAAGCTGTTGAGGACGGCGCGGCCGGCCATAATGTCGACTTCCGAGCGCGGGGGATCCACCGTAAACCACGAATCGGACTGTTGGAATTTTGAGTCGGGCCTCCCGCCGAAGCGATAACCCACTCCTGCCAGGAGCGCGGTCGAGCGGACTTTGCCGGCCGCCTCGATGTCGTTCAAACGCAGCTGCGCAAACCAGCCGTGCCTGAAATACCAATCCATCGCCGCGCTCGCAAGTACGCCCCAGCCGTGCGCGTTCTCGAAGGTGATCTGCGATCCGGTCGGCGTGTTGACGGCTTCGGCGTTCGTGGTGTCATAGTAATGATAGGGACCTATGCCGGCCTCAAACATGATGCCAGGGCCATCCTCGCGGCTGCGCCACCACAGCTGCGCCGCCTGGCCGTCGCGGTGATGATCGACGAGGTGACCCTCGTTGAGCCAGGTAAAGCTTGCCGCCAGATGTGCGCTGAAGGGTTGGCGATACTCGATCCCCCAGGTATAGGTGTTGCCCAGGTCGGGTACCGATTGCTCATAGCCGGTCGTGAGCTCGAGCTCGCCGGCGCGCGTCGCTGACAGCGTCAGTAAATAGAGACTCGGCAGCACGCCCAGGAGCAGCGCCAGTCGTCGCGACCGCATAGCAAAGATTCCGACGTTGTTCCCCAATCGCGCGAGGTTCGCCCGCGCCTCGTCGGGCTGCGGCAGCATGATTGTGACTGCATCGGGAACTGCAGTTCAAGGATTACGCAGCGCAGGCGCAATGGCTCGCAGATCGCGAGCATTCTTCGGAAATCTACACAATCGCCGCTCGGCGAAGGGCGCAGCTTATTTGTTGAAGACCGCGCCACGAGGCCGCGTCCTTGCGGCCATCCTAATCGGCTCGTTGCAGCGTCAGGTCAGTCGCGCTTTTCCTCGGCCTTCTGTTCCGGTGCTGCCTTGGGCCGCGGTGCCGGAGCGGCATGCTGCTCGGGCGGGCGCGCAGGCGCGGCAGGAGCCGGGGCGTGCACGGGCGCTGCTTTGGCCTCAGGTTTCTCGGCCGCCGGCTTCTCTTCGGGCTTCGAAGCTGCAGCCTTCTCCTCAGGCTTGGGAGCGGCGGGGTGAGCCACTGCCTCGTGACTCGCGGCCGGCGCGTGCGGCGCTGCGTGAGCAGCTGCGGCCGGATGGTTCGCGTGCGCGCTTTCCGGCGCTGCGTGACTTGCGCTCACGACCCCCTTGCCTGAGAAGACTCCGGGCTTGGCGGTTGCGGCGACGGCAGGAGCACCATGATTCACGGATGCGAGCATCGCGTGATTGGTGCTCGCGGCACGAACATGCTGTTCCTGCTCCGGGGTCCGCGCCACATGGGGCTCTCTGGCCGCGGTAAGCTCAGCCGGGGTGGGTCGGGCACTCGTGCCACCGGCACCGCCGTTGAAGCTGACCCGCGTGGTGTTGTTTACAATAACCGTCTTCTCATAGACGTTGGTGACGTGGACGCCGCCGACGTTGACGACAGCGCGATTGTAGAAGAAGCCGCCGTTGCGCCATTCGCCGCCTTCAAATCCGACGCCGCCGTAGCCAAAACCATAGTTCACGCCGCCATAGAAGCCGATGTGCGGTCCCCAATAACCTTCGTTGAAGGCGTAGACGCCGTTCGACCAACCCCAATACCCGGGGGTCCACAGCACGCCAACCGAAGGAGGCTGAACCCATGTGCCAGGCACCCAGTAATAGCCTTCCGCGCCGTACTGCCAAAATCCCGGGGTCCACATGTAGCCCACCTGCGGAAGAGGCGGCTGCTCATAGACGGGCAAAGCGGGCGGCGCGATGTTGATCGACACGCCGACTCCGATCTGCGCATGTGAGCTGATAGGCAGCGCCAGCACCAGCAGCAGCGCCGGAAGAATCGAAAGAATACGAGCGATACGCATACGAGGCCCCCAATTTTAGTAGGACAAAAACGTTTAAGCGCCACAATAGTTCCTGGCAGCGCCCATGTCATATCTTAACGGGGGGTTGGGGCGCACGTTGACGGTTAAACGCGCCGGATTACGAGAACTTAAGGTCCCTCCACCACATAGCCCTTGGCGCGGAAGCGCTCAAGTATCCCGCCCGGCTCCAGGAGTTCGTAGATCGATTTCAGAGCGAGGGTCGAGGTGTTCGTTGCCAGCGCCTCGTCCGCGCCCTGCATCCACGCCCTGGCCGTCTTGTCATTCAAATCCTTGAAGCGCGCCGAATTCGACAGCGCCGCCAAACACGCGGCCTGCTGATCCGGCAGCGGCAGTCTGCGCAGGGCATCGACGTCCCCCACGGCCCAGGCCGCCGCCCGGGCTTTCATCGCATTCAAGTCCGATTCCAGCCGCGCAACCGTTGTCTCAAGACAACTCACCTGTGCCTGCACCGGGATCTGACCAATCTCCTTCAGCAGGCCGCGCGGATCATCGATCGGCAGCGTCATCTTGTGCAGTCGCACATGCCGGCGCTCGGCAAGCCTGAGGACTTGATTCTGTACTTCATGATGGAAGCTCAGGCCCGACGCGTCGATGCCCTTCTCAAAGAGGCGCAGCGCCGCGAGCATGGGGCGCAGATCATCCATTTCCGTGTCGCGCGGCGCGTATTTGCTGCGCAGGACCGAGAAGCGCGCATACAGCGCCGGCGGCACGGTCGCCTGCAGCGTCGCGTGATCGGGGTTCTTCTGCAAGCCGCGCCATTGCCAATACAAACGCAGCGCGGCGATCGGATTCCAGCTGAATCCGAATGCGGGCCGCGAGGGCAGCACTTCCTGCGATTGCCCCAGCACCTCCTCGACCGCTTTGGATCGCCAGGTCATTTTCTTTGGCAGCGGCTCGAGCGTGCCCATGAGCCATAGCACATGGTCGCCCTTGGACACTTTCCACATGCGCGGGCCGGGCCGCTCGCCGGTGACGTCAATCTCGACAACCGGTGCAGACGCCGTTGCTGCGGGTTCAGCGCCGCGCATCGCAGCGCGACCGGGCGCGCTGAGCGGCAGCATCAAAGCAAGCGCGGCCAAGCACGGCATTCTATTCGAGACAATTGTCATGCATCGTGGGTACCACGAGCGGCGAGTTCCTGCAATACCGCTCCACGCAAGGTACGGGCGCGCGGCCGCGCAGGTCTGGCGAGCGTGAGGGCCGCCGCCAGCGGCGCGCCCCCGTAGCGCCGGGTTGCCAGGAGATTTATCCTTGCTGCAACATTGACCCGCTGCGCAAGCGATGCTTCCGCCTCTAAATGCTCTCAAAATCCACCACGCAAGCGAAAGCCAACGCGCAGTCAGCGCCCGGCGCGCTCTCCGGCATTGATCTTGGAAATCTGGACCCGCAGGTGCGTCCGCAGGACGACTTCTACCGCTACGTCAATGGCTCGTGGCTCGCGGCGACCGAGATTCCCGCGGACAAACCCGAGGTCAGCGTATTCTCCAAGCTCGATGACGCCGAACAGGAGGCACTGCACGCGCTCGTGGAGGATGCGGCGCGCGCTGCGGCGACATCCTCGGCCGACGTCACGCGCGGGAAGATCGGCGATCTCTTCGGCGCTTTCATGGATGAAGCCGAGCTTGAGCGCCAGGGATTGCGGCCACTCGCGGCGGAGCTCTCGCGCATCGCGCATCTTGAGGATCCATCCGCAATTCCGGCGCTGCTGGCGCACTACAACGCGCTTGGCGTGCGCACGCTCTACGCGCCGCAGGTCGGCCAGGACGCGCGCGACTCCACGAAGTACGCCGTCGGCATCGAGCAGAGCGGCCTGGGTTTGCCCGATCGTGACTACTACCTGCAGGACGACGCCAAGCTTGCGCAGATTCGCGGCAGCTATCGCGAACATCTCGCAAGGATGTTCATGCTTGCCGGCATCCCGACCGCCGCGGCCGATGCGCAGGCGGTCGTGCTCCTCGAGACGCGCATCGCGCAAGCGCAATGGACCAAGGTTGAAAACCGCGATCCGATCAAGACCTACAACAAAGTCGAGCTCGGCAATCTCGCACTACTGACACCCGGCTACGACTGGCATGCGTATCTTGCCGCCGCGGATCTTGACGGCAGGGTCGACTATGTCATCGTCGGCCAGCCGAGTTACCTCACGGCGCTGGCCGACATCATGCGCGGGACTGAGCTTGGCGTATGGCAGGCCTACTTTCGCGCGCAGCTGCTCGCCGCGTTTGCGCCCTACTTGAGCAAAGCCTTTGTCGATGAGCACTTTGCCTTCTACGGCACGGTCCTGAACGGCATTCCGGTCAATCGGCCGCGCTGGAAGCGCGGCGTTGCGCTCGTCAACCGCTGCCTCGGTGAGAGCTTGGGCCAGCTCTACGTCGAGAAGCATTTTCCACCCGAGAGCAAGACGCGCATGCTGGCGCTCGTCGACAACCTCCTCGCCGCCTACCGCACGAGCATCGCAACGCTCGACTGGATGGGTCCGCAGACGAAGCAGGAAGCGCAGAGCAAGCTTCTCAAGCTCGTTACCAAGATCGGCTACCCGAACAAATGGCGCGACTACTGCGACCTTGAGATCCGCGGCGCCGATCTTGTGGGCAACGTGATGCGCGCCGCCGCGTTCGAGTACCGCTACGCCCTCGGCAAACTCGGCAAGCCGATCGACCGCGAAGAGTGGGAAATGACGCCGCAGACGATCAACGCCTACTATGATCCGCAGAAGAACGAGATCGTGTTTCCAGCGGCGATCCTGCAGCCGCCATTCTTTGATCCGCGCGCCGACGATGCCGTCAACTACGGCAGTATCGGCGCCGTCATCGGGCACGAGATCAGTCACGGCTTCGATGATCAGGGCAGCCAGTTTGACGCTCAGGGGAATCTACGCGACTGGTTCACCCGCGACGATCACGAGAGGTTTGCCGCAAAGACGGCGGCGATCGCGCTGCAGTACGGCGCCTATGAGCCCGTGCCGGGCTACCGCATCAACAGCGCCCTCACTCTGGGCGAGGATATTGCGGACAATTCAGGGCTCGCCGTCGCCTATCGGGCCTACCGCATCTGCCTCGGCAGCAACGCAGCGCCGATCATCGACGGCCTGACGGGCGAGCAGCGCTTCTACATGGGCTGGGCGCAGGCCTGGCAGGCGAAGGTGCGCGAGAACACCGCGATCCTGCGCATCAAGGCCGACCCGCACTCGCCGCCGCGGTTTCGCATACTGGGGACGGTTGTGAACCAGCCGGGATTCTACGCAGCCTTCGACGTGCAGCCGGGCGATCGGATGTATCTGCCGCCGGACCAACGCGTCACGATCTGGTAGCGCGCGGCGCTCGACAAGGAAGTGCTCCTAGCCGGCGCCGAGCTTGCGCAGCTGCAATTCGAGGCTTTCGGTGGATTCAAGCCACGCGCCTTCCGCCTTTTCGGTCGCGCGGGCAAGCTGCGCCTGCTCCGCGAGAAGTTTGCCGAGGCGCTCCTTGGCGCTCTCCGCATAGATGTCGGGTGCTTCCAGCGCGGCCTGCACGCGGGCGCGTTCGCGCGCGAGACGCTCAAGCTCCCCCTCGCACCTGACGATCGCCGCGCGCAGCGGACTTAGGCGATTACGGCGCTCGGCTTCCTCGCGTTTGCGCTGCCGGCGCGACTCGGTAGTCTCGAGCTTGCGCTCCGCGCGTCCGGTCGCGGCGCTGTCGGCTTCTGCCAGCCATTTCGCATAATCCTCGAGGTCGCCGTCAAAGGCGGCGGCGCGCCCGTCATGGACGATGTAGAACTCATCGGCCACGGTTCGCAGCAGGTGCCGGTCGTGCGAAACCAGGACGACCGCGCCCGCGTAATCCTGCAGCGCGACCGCGAGGGCCTGGCGCATTTCCAGGTCAAGATGGTTGGTGGGCTCATCGAGCAGCAGCAGATTGGGCCGCAGGTAGGTCACCAGTGCGAGTACCAGGCGTGCCTTCTCGCCTCCGGAGAACGGGCCGACCGGCTCAAACACCCGATCGCCGCGAAAGCCGAAGCCGGCGAGGAAATCGCGCAGCTCCTGTTCGGTTGCGCGTGCAGCCAGCGCGGCACCGACGCGCCGCAGGTTCTGCAGCGGCGACTCCTGCGCAGCGAGCTGCTCGAGCTGATGTTGCGCGAAGTAGCCGATGCGCAGGTCACGAGCCTCCGTGCGCGTACCCGCAAGCGCGGTGAGCTCGCCCGCGAGGAGCTTCATGTAGGTCGACTTGCCTGCGCCGTTGCGCCCCAGGAGGGCGATGCGATCCCCCGGCGAGAGCGTCAGTTTGACGTGCTCGAGAACCATGCGCGCTCCGTAGCCTGCGGACTGATCCTCGAGCGCCAGGAGCGGGCGCGGCAGCTTGTGCGGCTGCGCAAACGTAAATTCGAAGGGAGAGTCCACGTGCGCCGGCGCGATGCGCTGCATGCGCTCGAGCGCCTTCAGGCGGCTTTGTGCCTGGCGTGCCTTGCTGGCCTTGGCGCGAAAGCGCTCGACGAACGATTCCATATGCCTGATCTCGCGCTGCTGCCGCGAGAAGAGCGCGGATTGCTCGGCGAGCTCCGCAGCACGCTGCTCTTCGAACGCGGAGTAGTTACCGCGGTACGCGTGCGCCGCGCCGTGCTCAAGGTTGACGACGCGATTCACCACGCGATCGAGGAACTCGCGATCGTGCGCGATCAACAGCAGCGTGCCCGGATATTCGCGCAGCCAGGTTTCCAGCCACAAGATGGCGTCGAGGTCCAGGTGATTGGTCGGCTCGTCGAGCAGCAGCAGATCCGAGCGGCACATGAGCGCCTGCGCGACGTTGAGACGTACGCGCCAGCCGCCGGAGAATTCCCGCACCGCCCGCGTTTCATCACTCGATGCAAAGCCGAGCCCGTGCATGAGACGCCCGGCACGGCTGCGAGCGTCATAGCCTCCGGCTGCCGCGTAGCGGGCGTAGAGTTCTCCCAGGCGGATGCCGTCATCGGCGCTTTGCGTGGCGGCTGTTGCGCTCTCGATGGCAAGCTCAATGGCGCGCAGTTCCGGATCGCCGTCGAGTACAAACTCGATCGCCTCGCGGTCGCTCGCAAGAAGCTCCTGCGAGACGTGGGCTATTGCCAGCTGCGCGGGCATCTCGAAGCTTCCGGCATCCGGTTGCAGTTCTGCGCGCACGAGGCACAGCAGACTCGACTTGCCGCTGCCGTTCTCGCCGGTGATCGCTACCTTCTCGCCGCGAAACAGGCTGAAGGTGGCGCCGCTGAAGAGCAGCCGCGGCCCGCGGCGTATTGAGACGTCGGTGAAATTGAGCATGCGTGCGCCTCTAGAGCGCGTTTGCCAAGGCGCCAACGCCCGTCGTCACGGCCATCGCAAACGCACCCCAGAATGTGACGCGCAGCGCGCCGACCGGGGCGTTCGCGCCGCCGGCGCGCGCGGAAAGCGCACCCAGGAACGCGAGAAAGACCAGCGACACCCCGGCGACCCAGACAATGAGCTCCTGCTGCGGAGCCCACACGGTGATGGCGAGCGGGAAGGCAGCGCCGATCGCGAAGCTTGCCGCCGATGCGAAGGCGGCCTGCAGCGGCCGCGCGCGGTTCATCTGCGAGATGCCCAGCTCGTCGCGAACATGCGCACCGAGCGCATCATGGGCCATGAGCTGATTGGCCACTTCGGCTGCGAGCGCCGGTTCAAGGCCGCGACCGACGTAGATCGCCGTCAGCTCCTTGCGCTCGCCCGCATCGTCGCTCTTGAGTTCCTTGCGTTCACGTTCGATATCCGCCTGCTCCGTGTCGGCTTGCGAGTGCACGGAGACGTACTCGCCGGCAGCCATCGACATCGCACCGGCGGCAAGGCCCGATACGCCGGCGATGAGAACGTAGCCGCGAGCTGCATGTGCCGCCGCCACACCGAGGATGAGGCTCGCAGTGGAGACGACCCCGTCATTCGCGCCCAACACCGCGGCGCGCAGCCAGCCGAGGCGCGCCGTGCGGTGTCTTTCCCGATGACGTACAAACATTCTCAAGGTCTCCTTAAGTGCAGCCGGCAAGCCGTGCAGCAAATGATGAAATGGATATGTTGATACGGCCACACCTTTCCCAAGGTCATGGCCCAAGGCTTTTTTATTGGCTGCGCATGCGGCGCAGCGGCCGGACGCTGCGGACTCGGCGCGCCGGCCGGGCAGGCGGCGCCAATGCGCTGCCGGCCTCTTAGCTAATGGAGCGACGGGTCAAGATTTCGCAGCGCCCCGCCTGCCGTGCTCTTGCCGGTGCGATCGAGGTCTTCCTTCGAATAGCTGTGGCCCGGAGAAGAAGTACACCCGTTTGCCGCAGATGGTTTGATGCGCGTACCCGTATCGTGCAGACAGCTGCCGGGGCTAGTCGCGTGCGCGGCCGGCGCGGCGGGCTTTGAGTCGTCCGCAAGCGCAACTGCCGTGCACAGCGCCGTTCCCAACAGGCACAGGGCAAGCGTCGATGACTTCAACATGGCGCACCTCCTTTACTGAGATGATTCTAGTCCTTTGGCGAGCGCTATGGCAGGCATTTTACCCCATAGGATTCATAAGGTTACGCCATGCGAGGCCGCGGCATGCGGCCCGGCTGCAACGCCGCGATGAGGCTTCAGCGTTCGTTTTCCAGCTTTCGCAGCAGATCCGCATCGCGCTTATCCTGGCCGCCCGCCTTGGCATGTTTCAGGGCGGCTGTTTCGGCCGGGGTAAGTTTGTCGCTCGCTTCCGCAGCGGAGCCCTCGATAGTCTCGCCGGCCTTCGCCTTGTCCTCTACAAATTTGCGCGTTTCCGTGTTGTAGCGGCGCGCGGCCTCGTAGTCGCCTTCGCCTTGCACTTTGTTCGCCATGGTCATGTCCTTTAGTTGTCTGCCAGCCTCTCAAGCCAGCAAGGAATATTCCCGTTCCTGCTCAACATCGACCTATCGCAGGCCGAAGACGCCGACGCTGTTCACCGTTCCAAGAAAGACTTTGCCGTCGGCGACGGTGACGGCGATGAATTTGTTGCCGGCCGCGACATTGTCGCGCCCGTTGGCCGCCTGGTTGCTGTTGTAGAGCTCGCGTGCGAGATTCGTCGCGTCATAGGCGTGCAGCACCGCGGGGTTGGCGTTTTCAGCGGCCCACAGGATCGCGTTCGTCGTGCCATTGGCGGATACGCTCGGCGACGTACCCGGGTATGCGAAGGAAATGCCGGTTTGCGATGTAGGCGCGCTTGAGAGCTTCGCGTTCGTAATCCCGAACGACTTCAGGGTCCCGCCCACATCGGCGTAGTACACGGCGTTGTTGAAATACGCTGGCGTCGACCAGACCCCGCCCGGCAGCGCGCCATCCAGTTCCTGCCAGATTTGATTGGCGGATGCATTGAACTTTCCCATGGCGTCGCGATTGACGACGTAGATGTTGCCGTCCTTACCCGCGCCAACGGCGAGGTGCCGCACGGTGTTGCTCGCGTCGCTCAGGTCCGGCAGCAGCAACTGTCCTCCTGAGCCCAGGTCGGTGTCGCTCGTCGATTCGGCGACCTCGTTCCACATGGTGAAGTAGTCGGCGACGCTGAGCGCTGCGCCCGCCGGCGCAAGCTTGAGGAAGGAGTTGCCGTAGTCCTGCTTGCTGGGAAAGCCCTGCGCATCGAGCGTGGTCTCAAATACTCCGTTCGCAGTGAGGAGGTAGATGTTCCCGGCAGCGTCGGCTGAGGGGCCGCCGCCGGCCATCCAGATGGCAGGTCCGCCGCCGCCGCTGTTCGGCGCGACGTTGAGCACGCTTTTTTGAGCCAGGGTCGTCTGGTCAAACGCGATGATCCAGCCGGTGTAAGGCGTGAAATCGCAGTGCGAGGTCCAGCTGGTGTAGATCACTCCTTCGCTGAGGAGGAGCGCCGCGCGCTCCTCGTACTGGCCGCCGTCAAAGCTCGTGGTCGCGCCCCCGGCAATGGGGTAGGTTGCGGAGATTTCCTTGGGGCCTCCGAACAATTCCGCGCCGGTCGTGACGTCGAGCGCGTGCAGGCGCTGGTGGTAGACGGCTGAGGCGTCCTTCGACATGGCGACGACATACATGACGCCATGCGCCGCGGCCGCGCGATCAATGACTGGCGTTGCGGTGATGCCGATCTCGGGATTCACCTGGCTGCAGTTGCGTGTGTCGCTCGGCGTCTCTCCCGTAAGAAGGGCTGACACGTGCCACAGAGTGGCGCCGGTATCGGCGTCCATGGCATACACCGAGTCGTGCTCGGTCGCGATGAAGACGACGTTGTGGGTGCTGGCGCCGAGAGCGAGCTGTGAAAGATACAAGGGCTGCGCATCGACCTTGCCGTCGACCGCGAGTACGCGCAGGAGTCCAAACATCGTTGCATTGACGTTCGCCGGTGTCAGGATCGACTCTGTCAGATTCTGCCCCGTGCGTGCCAGATCATTCTTTGACATGACGACATCGGTCGCACCTGCCGCGGGCGTGGTCACCGTTACAGCAAGCGTGGCCGCCGTGCTCTTGGCACTGCCGGCTGCGTTCGTCACGACAGCGACAAATACGGCGCCATTGTCGGCGAGTGTTGCGGCGGCAGTTGTGTAACTGGCTGCGGTCGCGCCGGCAATCGGCGTGCCGTTTCTTTGCCATTGATAGGCAAGCGGAGCCGTGCCGGTTGCGCTCACCGTGAAGGTAGCCGTCTGTCCCACGAGCACGCTCTGCGCGGCCGGTTGTGCCGTGATCGACGGTGTTTCCGCAGGGCTCGCCGCCGTACCGCCGCCGCCGCACGCGGTCACAGCGACGCTGAGCGCCAGGGCGAGGCCGATAACATAACGTCGTGCGCAGTGCGGCATAGCTGTCGAACATGCCAGTTTTTGCCACCGCGGGCGAACGTCGACAAAATGCGACAGCGCGCGCGCAGGCGCCGCTGCCGCGACGCACGCCGGGCAGAGTTCAAGCGCGGCTATTCTGCGAAGGGGCTTGCCTTTAAGCCCTGCTCGATGCTGGGAAAAGCGACCCCATGAACATGGCTGCGGCACAGCTCGTCTGTCCAGGTGCCGGCCTGCGCGAGAGGCTTGCGCTCACAATAATCGAGCAGCAGCCGCTCGAAGCCCTCTTTGAAACGCAGGCGCGGGAAATGCCGCAGCACCGCGGACACCGCATCGGCTGCGAGGAGATGCAAGCGGCCGCCAAATACGTCGATGCCGGCGCCCATGCCAACCAGCGCGACTTCCGGACCCTTGCGCTCGCTGAGCGCGGAGGTGTGCATGGCGATCGCATCCCAAACAACCTCGATCTTTGTGGCCGCAAAGCCCCGTTCGCTGAGGAAGCGCTTCGCCGCATCCGCGCCATCGATCTCGAAAGGCTCATCCTTGCTCGAATACTGCTCGATCAGGCCGAGATCATGTAACGCCGCGGCAACGAAGGCGATTTCAGCATCGTAGTGGACGCCGTGACTCTGTGTCATGAGCGCGCCGAAGAGAAAAGTCCGCACGCAGTGATTAAAGAGAAAGTCAGGGGATGCGCCAGCCGCGAGGCCCGCGGCGGCGCGCGCCATGCCGGTCGCGGGAATCGCGATGCCGGCGACCGTGTGGGGCAGTTGCGCGGCGGCGCTCGCCGCGCGCGCGAGCGTGGCGCCACGCACGATCCAGACAGCGCCGCCTGCGCATGTCACCAGGAAGGCGCGGCGACTGCGAACGCATCTGCCGCGCGTATTTTCAAGCCATCCGGAGCTGACAGACATCGCTGGACTCCATTCTTGAGAGAGCGGGAAAGAGTGACTCGCTGGCGAGGTACGGGGACTCGCGGAACTCAATGCAGCGGCTGATGTCCAGGCGCAATCCACACCTGCGCATTCAGAGCATCTCAAGGGGCAGCGCGCGCGTCGGCGCGGGATACAGGCGCTCGAGCTCCGCCAGCTGCGCAGGCGTCAGTGGATGCTTAAGCGCCGCCAGATTTTCTCGCAGCCGCTCGCGATTGCTGGTCTTGGGAATGACGATGACGTCTTCATGCGCGAGGAGCCAGGCGAGTGCCGCTTGTGCGCCCGTCATCGCGTGGCGCTGCGCAAACGCTGCCAGTTTTGATTGCCGCAGAAGTCTTGCCTGTTCGATGGGCGAATAGGCCATGACCGGAATGCGCCGCTCCCGCAGCCACGGCAGCAGCTCCCATTCGATGCCGCGGCGCGCGAGATTATAGAGGAGCTGATTGGTTGCAACGCCTGCGCCGCCCGGCAACGCCCACAACTCCTGCATGTCCGCAAGATCAAGATTGCTAACGCCGTAGTGGCGGATCTTGCCGGCGCGCTGCAAAGCAAGAAATGCCGCCAGCGTCTGTGCGAGCGGCACCTGCCCGCGCCAATGCAGCAGATACAGGTCGATGCGGTCGGTCTGCAGGCGCCGCAGGCTGCGCTCGCACGCGGCGATGCAGTCCTTCGCGGACGCATTATGCGGATAGACCTTGGAGACTAGGAATGCCTCGTCGCGACGGCCATGAATAGCCGCGGCGATGAGCTCCTCGCTTCTGCCGTCGCCGTACATTTCCGCGGTGTCGATGAGGGTTGCGCCCAGATCGAGGCCCAGCCTCAAAGTGGCGATCTCCTCGGCGCGCAGCTTGGGATCATCGCCCATCTGCCAGGTCCCCATGCCGAAGGCGGGCACTCGTTCTCCAGATGGCAGGGTGACGGCATGCATCGTGTGCGGCCTCGCAGGGGTCGGTATCCATAGGAGGATAAGAGGTCCGCGCAAGACTTAAAACGCCGACAGCCCGAGCGGATGCGTTCAGCCTTTCCCTTGGCCGCCGCAGCGGATTACCCTATGCGGATCCCCCTGCATGCTGGAAACTGCGATGCGAATTGATTTCACGGCCCTCCGCGCTCTCGCCACGGCCTGCCTAGCGAGCCTCCCGGTGCTCGCGGTCGCGGGCATCGATTACCCCGCCGCGCAACGCGGCGACCACATCGATCAGTATCACGGCATCGCAGTACCCGACCCGTACCGCTGGCTGGAGGAGATCGATTCGCCACAGACGCGCTCCTGGGTGCAGGCACAGGCGAAGATCAGCGGCGCGTATCTCGCGGCACTTCCGCACCGCGATGACATCGCACGACGCTTGAAGGAGATCTGGAACTTCGAGCGCTGGAATGCGCCCGAGAGGTACGGCTCGAACTGGTTCTACAGCCACAATGATGGCCTGCAGAACCAGGCGGTGCTGTACGTCACCTCCGACCCCGCCGGCAAGGGGCGCGTGCTCCTTGATCCGAACGCGCTCTCCGCCGATGGCACCGTGTCGCTGCGCGACATGGCAGTCAGCGATGACGGGCGGCTCCTCGCCTACGCGCTCTCCGACGGCGGCTCGGACTGGCAGATCTGGCACGTGCGCGACGTGGCCACGGGCAAGGATCTGCCCGATACGCTGCGCTGGTCCAAGGCGGGCGGCGGCAGCTGGCTGAAGGATGGCAGCGGCTTCTATTACACCGTCTACGATGCGCCGCGCGCGGGTGAGGCGCTGAAGGCGGCCAATCAGTACGAGAAGCTATACCTGCATAAACTCGGCACGGCGCAGGCGCAGGATGTACTCACGTACACGCGCACCGACGATCCTGACTGGTTTGTCGCCGGCACGGTCAGCGACGATGGGCACTACCTCATCATCCAGGCCAATCACGGCGACGAGGTGCAGAACACGCTTCTGGTGCAGGACTTGGCGTCCAAATCCGCGCCCATGATGACCGTCATCGGCAAACCCACGGCCGTTTTCAACTGCATCGGCAACATCGGAGCCACTTTGTACGTGGTGACCGATGACGGCGCGCCGCACTACAAGCTCATCGCCATCGATCTTGCGCATCCCGACCGCGGCCACTGGCGCACCGTCGTGCCCGAGGGGCGCAACACCCTGGAGGCGGCCACGCTGGTTGGTGGGCAGCTCATCGCGCAGTATCTGCAGGACGCCCACAGCGCTGTGCTGCGCTATTCGCCCGCGGGCAAGCTGCTGGGCAGCGTAACTTTGCCGGGACTTGCCACCGCGCGAGGTTTCGCTGGTCATTTCAAAGATGAGGACACCTTCTACAGCTACAGCAGCTTCACGACGCCGGCCACCATCAACCGGCTCAATCTCAAAAGCGGTGCCAGCTCGGTGTGGCGCGCGCCGCAGCTTGCCGGATTTCAACCCTCCGACTACGAGACCGTGCAGGATTTCTACACAAGTGCTGACGGCACCCGGGTACCCATGTTCATCACCGCGCGCCGCGGCATTCAGCGCGACGGCAAGGCGCCCACCATTCTGTACGGCTATGGTGGCTTCAACATATCCATCGAGCCGTCGTTCTCGCCCGCAGTCGCCGCGTGGATCGAGCGCGGCGGGGTGTACGCAGTGGCGAATCTGCGCGGCGGCGGCGAGTACGGCCGCGCCTGGCACGAAGCGGGGATGAAGACTCACAAGCAGCACGTGTTCGATGACTGTATTGCCGCCGCCGAGTACCTCATCGCGCAGAAGTGGACGAGTCCCCAGCGCCTCGCCCTGCGCGGCGCCTCGAACGGCGGCCTCCTCGTGGGCGCAGTCGAGGAGCAGCGTCCGGATCTGTTCGCAGCCGCGATTCCCCAGGTCGGGGTGCTGGACATGCTGCGTTTCAGGGATTTCACCGTCGGCAAGGGCTGGGAGTCGGACTACGGCTCCGTCGACAACGTGCAGGAGTTCAAGGCGCTCCTCGCCTATTCGCCTTATCAGAACGTCAAGGCCAACG
>Ga0302324_100002787_pt1 | contig 39819 bp, 34 predicted proteins | sample Palsa_T0_1_FD_201949 | JGI IMG/M metagenome (GOLD analysis project Ga0302324, IMG submission 201949) | Peat permafrost microbial communities from Stordalen Mire near Abisko, Sweden - Palsa_T0_1 | ecosystem: Environmental > Terrestrial > Soil > Palsa > Peat permafrost | place: Sweden: Abisko...
CGGTTCGAAGCCCCACGGCGAACTCGGGAGCGTCAGTATATCGCAAGTGTATCGCACAATATCGCACGGTGCGGAGGGCCGTCGTCGAGAGCCGTCGGCATCCTTCACGCCGCGGTCGGCGGCTTCGGCTTGGCCTGACGCTCGTATGGAAAACGCTCGAGGGCGAGGGCAGCGAAAAAGGCCAGTGGCAGAAGCGCTGCAGCCAGAATGCCGGCCATCATCGGAGGGATACGGCCAATCAACAGTGCAAGGCTGCCCGAAACCGCGCCAACAAAATAAAGCAAAAGTACGGCACCGCGACATCCAAATCCGGAGTTGGCAAGGCGATGCGCCGTGTGGTCCTTGCCTGGCGACGCAAAGGGGAGCAGGCCGCGGCGGGAGCGCGAGATGGTAACCAGCGTCGTATCGAAAATCGGCACAGCAAGAATCAGCACCGGCACGAGCCAGGTAAGCGGAAACTGTACATGATCGGGGCGGACCTTCAGGCCGAGCGTTGCCATCAGGAATCCGAGCATCATCGCGCCGCCGTCACCCATGAAAATCTTGGCGGGGTTGAAGTTCCAGAGCAGAAAGCCGAGCGCGGCTCCCACACTGGCGGCTCCCAGCGTGCGAACCAGCGTTTGTCCGTTCAGCATGGCGGAGATCGTGAAGAACGTCGCGGCCGTGGCGGCGATGCCTGCGCAGATACCGTCCATGTGATCGAGGATGCTGAACGAGGCGGTGATGCCCACCACCCACACGATGGTTAGCAATCCATCCAAAAGGACGCCGAATCCGCCGGGGACAAATTCCGAAAAGAATTGGGCGCGAATCCCGGCGGCCAGAAGAAACAGCGCCGCAACGGGCATGCCGATAAACAGCTTCACCTGGTGATGGAGCAATCCGCGGTCGTCCAACAGGCCGACGCCGGCCAGTAAAGTGGCTCCGCAGAGAATTCCGGCGATTTGCTGCTGCGGATTTTCGCGCACCGCGAACACCAGAATGGCCAGGACGAATCCGAGATAAATGGCGATGCCGCCGAGCAAGGGCATCGGTTTCAGGTGCACCTTGCGCGGGCCGGGTTGGTCCACCATCCCGTAACGCAGCGCCAACGCGCGAACGGGCCAGGTCAGGCTCACAGAAGCGAGCAGTGCCACGCAGAATGTGAGCAGGCTCGAGCTCATCGTAGTCGCCTGGTCTCCCTTATCGAACTTATCGGGCGGTCAGCATCTTTTCGAGCGCGCCGGCAACCTCGTCTTTTTGGCGGCTGGAAAAATACCAATCCATCGTCTTGCGTAAACCCTCGCGAAAAGGAACTTTGGGCTCCCAGCCCATAAGCTTCTTGGCCAGGCCGTTATCAGCCACGCGGTTCACCGGCCCCGTCGGCATGTCTAGACGGCGGCGGATTTGCGGCTTATAGCCGGCGTATTCCGCCGTCAGATTGGCGGCGTCGATCACGCGGATGCGCTCCATGGTTCCCAAGTTTACAGCTGTGCCGTCATTGATTTTTTCGGCGGCCAGGATGGTGCCGCTGACGATATCGTCGACGTACGTCCAGTTGCGGATTTGCGAGCCGTCGCCCCAAACCTCAAAGGGATCCTGCCGCACGAACGCGCGAGCGATCATGGCGATGACGGCATGGTTTTCGACGCCGCGCGGGCCGTAAACGGTAAAATAGCGGCAGGAAGCGGCCCCAAGCCCGTGCTCGCGGTGGTAGGCCTGAAGCGTCAACTCAGCCATCAACTTCGCCCAGCCGTACATGTTGTCGGCGTCGTGAGGAGGCCTGACGTCCTCTTCACGCAAGTACAGCTCCTTGCGAACGTCGGTCTGCATGTAGTTGGGATAGACGCAGCCGGAGGAGGCGTAAACCACTTTCTCAACTCCGGCTTTGACCGCCTCCCAAAACACGACGCCATCAAGAAACAGGTTCGAAGCGGGGCCCGCCTGATGCAAGTCCACGTAGCCGCGGCCGCCATGGTCGGCAGCAAGATGGAATACGACCTGAATGCCCTTCATGGCCGTCCGTGTTACCCCAGGTTCGCGCAGGTCGGCTTCGGTAAACGTGATGCGCTTATTTTTTATGTGTTGTTCGATGTTCGAGAGCCTGCCGCTGGTTAGGTCGTCCACGACGTGCACTTGCGCGCCTCGCTCGAGCAGCGCATCGACCAGATGCGACCCGATAAAAGATGCTCCTCCAGTGACCAGGACTTTTTTATGATTCCAGATGGCGGCCTCCATTGCGGTGGTTTGCGGCTTCTTCGACGATGGCCACGAAACGTTGCAACTCATTCACCCTAGCATACTTGACGGATGCTTCGTGAGCGCAAACAGACATCCTAGCGAGCCGTTCCGGGTCGCCGCGAAGCTCGAGAATCGCAGCCGCCACGCCAGCGGGATCGTCCGGATCGACTGCTAGGCCGCAACCAGATTCGACCACAATGCGCGCCGCGTCACACTCAGGCGGAGCCACCACCAACACCGGCCGGCCGGCGGCGAGAATCGAATAGAGCTTACTGGGAACGACTACCCCCTCCAGTCCCCGGCGCACAGTGATCACATGCACGTCCCCCGCCGCCATCACGTAGGGCACCTCTTCGACCGGCCGAAATGGCAGAAACCGCACGTTCGGCGAATCCGACGCGCAACTTTCCAGCGAAGCGCGGCTGGCTCCATCTCCTACGAACACAAACCGAGTATTTTCGTTGCGCAAAATCCTCGCGGCCTCGATCAAGGTGTTCCAGGCGCCGTAAAATCCCAGGTTGCCGGCGTGCACCACGACGAAAGGGAATTCGCCGCGGATCTCGTTAATGGCTTGTTGCGCCCCGGCATCACTTAGATTAACGGCGGCACCCGGTGGTGACGCTCCGTCGCGAACAATTACCACCCGGTCGGCTTGGGCGCCCTTCGCGAGGATGCGGTCGCGCATGTCGTCGCCCAGGACAATCACCCGCGCGGCCTGCTTCAGCGCATCGCGGTGCATCTTCTCCCATCGGTCGACCCATCTGCTGGGCCGCACAATGTCACCGCCGACGGCCATGTCGGGATACAGATCGCGGATGTTGTAAACGAACGGCCGGCCCGCCATCCGTGCTACAAACGCCCCGGCGATTCCCGCCACGGGCGGATCAGTCATGGCCAGGACAACATCCGGGCGAATGGCCAGCGCGCGCGGCACCGCCAGCGCCAGGTAGGAGAGGTAGTTTGAAACCCGGCGGCGCATCCGGTGGCGCGGGTAGGCTGTGGAGCCGACGCGTTCGACCATCACTTTATTGCGCATGTCGCGCCGCAGAAAAGCAAAGGGATAAAATTCATCAGGATCGTAGGACGGGCGTCCGGCAACGACCGTCACCTGGTGATGCTCCGCCAGTTTTTCCGCCACTAGCGCAGCCATCTTGGCCGTGGCCGATGTGTCCGGCGGATAGTATTCGTTGAAGAGGAGAACGTGCATCGATCCCTATTCCGCGCGCTGGGCGAGACGGCCGTCTGAGCCGCCCGCGGCCAGCGCCGGGGATTTTTTCTCGAGCAGAAGATTTCCCAAAACCAGGACGTCCATCTGCGTGCGCCGGAAACAGTCCAGAGCCTCTTCGGGACGGCAGACAATCGGCTCGTTGTCATTGAATGAAGTATTCAGTACCACCGGAACTCCGGTGCGTTCACCCACGGCGCGCAGCAGCTTCCAGTAGATTGGATTGGCGGTGCGGCTGACGGTTTGAAGCCGCGCGGTGCCGTCCACGTGTGTTGGCGCAGGAATCACGGCGCGTTTTTCGGGGCGCACGGAATAGGCAAAGGTCATGAACGGCGAAGGGTGCGTCTCGCTGAAATATTCTCCCACCGCCTCTTCCGCTATAGAGGGAGCGAAAGGACGGAACATCTCGCGGTGCTTGATGCGCCGGTTGAGGATGTCTTTCATTTCCGGGCGGCGCGGATCGGCCAGGATGCTGCGATTGCCCAGCGCGCGCGGGCCCCATTCGGCGGCGCCTTGAAACCATCCCACGATTTTTCCGTCGGCGATGTGTTGGGCGGTAGCCGTCAGCAGCGCAGCCTCGTCGAGCTCCGCAACCGTTGATTCACCGTCCCCGGCCTCGTTGCGCCCCACCGCGGCTCGAATCTCCGCGGGGGTGAAGCTCGGGCCCCATCCCGCATGCTCCATCACGAATTCGCGCGGGCGGCCGAGTATCGTGTGGTTCACCGCAAACGCGGCGCCTACGGAGAGCCCGGCATCGCCCGCGGCCGGCTGAACAAAAACTTTCTCGAAGGGTGTCGAGCTGAAAATCTTTCCATTGGCCACGCAATTGAACGCCACTCCGCCGGCCAGGCACAGTGCCTTCTGGCCACTTTTCTTGGCGAGTCCGTTCCAACAGGAAGCGAGAACCTCTTCCGTCACCGCTTGCATGCTGGCGGCTACGTCGTGGTGGCGTTGCGTAAGCGGTTCGTCCGCCGTCCGCGCGTGGCCCAGGAGCTTTTCGAGGTTCGAGGAAAAAAGCCGCCCCACCACCGGGGTGCGATCCGATTCGCGCCATGACATTTCCGCGCCGCGGCTTTGATGCGTGAAATACTCGAGACCCAGGCGAAACGAAAGCTCTCCGTGCGGCCGAACGATTTTGCGGAACTCTTTCAGAAATTCCGGCTCGCCGTAGGCGGCCAGACCCATCACTTTGTATTCGTCGCCGAACTTCCAAAAGCCGAGATACTGCGTAAGCGCGGTATAGAACATCCCCAGCGAGTGGGGGAATGCGACTTCAGCCAGCTTTCTCATGCGCGGTCCTTCGCCGGCGGCGCACATGAAGCTGGCGAAATCGCCGAGGCCGTCCGCGGAGAGCACCGCCGCTTGTTCGAACGGCGAAACGAAGAACGCGCTTGCCATGTGCGCGGTGTGGTGCTCGATGCGATGAAATTGCGCGCGAATGCTTTCGGGCGCGACTTCGAAAGCCGCGGCCAGCTCCTCATGGATACCCGCGAACTGTTTCATCACGCGAACGCGGTCAAGCGCGAAACGCGGCATGCGCATGGCGAAGCGGAGTTTCGTGCCGAGGCGCGCCCAAGGATCGCGCGGGATGGCGATGTGATCGACCTCGGTAAGCTTGGCGCCGGCGCGATCGAGGCAAAATTGGATGGCGCGCACCGGAAGCCCCGCGGCATACTTCACGCGGTTCAACCGCTCTTCTTCGACGGCCGCAATCAGCTGTCCATCGACAACGATGGCCGCGGCGGCATTAGCGTGATAGGCGTTGATACCGAGAATGATCATGTCGTTTCGGGTCCGCTGGCCATCAGCTCGTAGCGGATACCTCCGCGGGTCTTGCACAATCGCCATGGGGCGACCCAGCGCCGTGCAGGTTGCGTTTGACCCATTGGTTCAGGACGTAGAGACTCCACGGACGAGACCACGTGGTGCGGCCGCCGAGAAAGTCCTGCCATACCGTCAGTGCGAAGCTGCGCCCCACGTATGGTTCGAGCAACGGCGACCAATCCGCAAGTTCGTCGGCTACCCGCTTGCCGAGAGCGCCGCGCAGCCAGTTATTCCACGGAAACGTAAAAGTGCGCTTCGACTGCGATAGCACTTCTTCAGGTACAAGTTCACGAACAGCGTTGACGAGTAGGGCTTTAGGGTAGACGCCGTCGAGTTTAGCAGACTGCGGCAATGAAAGAACGTACTCGACCAGCTGGGAATCGAGAAACGGGACGCGAACTTCAAGTGAATGGCGCATGCTCATGGCATCCGTATCGCGCAGTAAAGTATTCACGAGGTAGGAGCGCAGCTCAAGCCAGGAAACAGCCGTGAACGCATCCGCCGCGTGTGCCTCGCGCGCAGTATCCGAAAACCAACGCCACCAGGGGAGACCGGACCACGTGCTGGCGTCCGACGAGGCGTTCGTCGCGCCGCCCGTTGCGCAAACGACTGCTTGCGGCGTGAAGAGCAGCCGCGTGAAAAAGTAAGCATGTGGAAATGCTTCCGGATCCTCGAACCCGGCGAGGTCCTTGCGTCGCGCATCGCGCGAGCCGCCGAAAAGCCCCGCCTTGTCCAGGACGTGCGCCGCCATCGAACGCATCGAACGCGGCAGCAGGCGCGCTGAGGCCATGGCTTGCGCCGCTCTGGAAGTATCTCGAAAGGACGAGTACCCGCCGAAGAGTTCGTCGCTGCCGAGCCCCGAAAGAGCCACCTTCAATCCCGCCTGGCGCGCCGCCCAGGAGACGAAATAGGTGTTGATACCATCCATGCTGGGCTGATCGAACGAGCAAATCGCTTCGTCGAGACGCGCGGTCATCTCGGTATCCGACAGAGTTAGCTCGGAATGTTCAGTGCCCAGCGCCCTGGCGGTGCGGCGCGCGATTTCCGCTTCGCTGAAGGCGCTGTCGGCAAACGCCACAGTGAAGGTGTGAATTCCGCGCTGCGCTCGGCTGGCCAGCGCAGCCAGCGCCGTCGAGTCGAGTCCACTGCTAAGAAAGACTTCCACCGGTACGTCGGCCACCAGATGACTGGCCACGGCATCCTCCAGCAGGGAACGAACCCGGTGCCAGGGAACGCTGCTGTCGCTCGCCGGTCGCGCGCCGGCCGACGTTTGCGCGCTGGCCGCTGTTTGCGGCGCAAACTTCCAATAGCGGGTCGGCTCCACGTCCGTGAGCGGCACGCCCGCCTCTACACTCATCGAGTGTCCTGGAGGAAGCGAACGAACACCCTCGACGAGCGTCAGTGGCTCGCACACGGAACCGAAAAGCAGATAGGCGGGGAGTGCGGCCGGATCCAGGCATGCCGGGACGCAGCCGCTACCCAATAGCGCGCGAACCTCGGACGCAAAAATCAACCGTCCGCCGGTTTGCGTCCCTTTCGCTGTCGACCCTGTCTCGATCCAATAGTAGAGAGGCTTGATTCCCATCCGATCGCGAGCCAGAAAAACGCGAGCGGCTGGCCCTGCTGGACCGCGGGGCATCTCGACAACGGCGAAAGCAAACATTCCGTGCAAGCGTTCGGCGCATGCTGCGCCCCATTCCTCGTAGGCATGGACGATCGTTTCCGTGTCAGACCGAGTGCGAAATCGATGGCCGTGGGATTCAAGCTCCCGGCGCAGCTCGCGAAAATTATAAATTTCGCCATTGAACATCACAGCCAGCGTTTCAGTCTCATTCCAGATCGGCTGGCTTCCCCCCGGCAAGTCAACGATGCTGAGGCGCCGCATGCCCACGGCCGCGCCCGGGGCGAAGAGCGCGCCGGATTCGTCCGGGCCGCGATGCGCCATGGCATCCATCATGCGCTGCACCAAAGGTGCGGCAGCTTCGCCTGGGTCGGTTCCGATCACACCGCAAATTCCACACATATTTTGCTCTTCGCTTCCTTTCGCTAGCTACCGGGCTGGCAAATCTTCTGCTTCAGGCTGAACGAATACACATCGAGCCGAGAATCTCATGGTACGAGCCAGCGCATGCTATCTCACTGAATGCGGGCGGCTAGCGCCTGCACGTAATAGCCTTCCATTTTCTCTGTTACGGAGTCCCAACTCAATTCCGCTGCGACTCTCGCGCATCCCTGCTGATAGCGCTCGTAGAGCGCGCCGTCCGTCAACAAGCTGCGCAGCGCTGCGGTGAGCGCGGCGCGTTCCACAGGAATTACCACACCCGCCTGTCCCTCGACAATCGAGCGTATTCCGCAGAACTCCGAAATAATTACTGGAACGCCCGATGCCATAGCCTCGGGGGCCACATTCGCGAAATTCTCATAGCGCGAGGGCAGCGCGAACACCGTCGCGTCCGCGAGCGCCGCCTGTTTGTCCTGATCGTAAATCGCGCCCGTGAAGATAATCCTCGCCCCGGCGCCGGACTCGGCCGCGCGCTTCTGCAGATACGCGACGTATCCGGGCTCGCCCTCTGGTCCGGCAACCACCAAGCGGCCGGATGCGGGGCAGGCCTCGGCGAATGACTCGATCAGCAGATCCGCACCCTTTCGCGGAATCAGTCGGCTCAAGAACAGAATTATTGGCTCATCCGGAGGAATATTCCATTTCGCGCGGAAGCTGCCCGCAGGAAGTGCGTCGCGGGAGACGGGGTCAGTGCCGTTGTATCGCACCGCCAGTTTGGCTGGCGGCACGCCCTCCTCCACCAATTCCTGCTCATCCATCTCGGATGTGGCAATGATTCGCGCTGCATGGCCCCAGAAGGCGTGCCCAACCGTACGACGCCAGAGCATTTTTAATCGGAAGCTGCGGTCGATGGGACGGTACATCCCCATCGGTTCGATGACGTAGGGCACGCCAAAGTGGCGGCAATAGTGTCCAACCGTGGGCCCGAGCAGGTCGTAGAGGCCGCAGCTGTGTACGATATCGAACGATTTGAGAGAGGCGCGCGAAAAGCCGATGACACCGGGATTCCAGGTAAGCGCGCGATAGAGCTGCCAACTGGGAAGGTAGACGGCCTCGACGCCGTTTTCATTGAGCCGGTAGCCCCAGGCACAGCGCTCGACCGGCGGCGAAGCGCCGTTCCGCTCGGCGAGCCCTAGGTCGGCTGTCAGCACAGTGACTTCGTGTCCTCGACGCGCGAGCCCGTGAGCGAGGGCGCGCACCTTGACCACCGGTCCGCCCTTTTCCTGAACGGATAGTACGCCTGAACTGTTTTCAGGATGCGCAAGATGAAATGGTTGTCTCCAGGGGGCCTCGCGGTAAACGGATCCGCGATCACCCGCGGTTATTCTGATTGGAGCGCACGCCGCTTAGAGGATACTACCCGCGAACCCATGGGGCCACCGTCCGCTCGGGTCGTACCCTCTCGGGCTGCCTGCGAGTAAAGAATCTGTTCCAGATTCCCTTGAAACGTGGCAAAGGCATATTTGTCCCGGACAATCTGCGACCCGCGGCTGCCCAGCTTCTCGCGCAGAGAAGCATCTCCAAGTAGCTGCTCAAGACTTCGGTGCAGACTTTGCGCATCGCCGGGCGGCAGCAGAAATCCATTTACGCCGTCTTCGACCACGTCCATCGCGCCTCCCGCGGCCACGCCAATAATCGGCTTGGAAAGTGCCATCGCCTCAAGGAAGACCAAACCGAAGCCTTCGCCCGTGCTAGGCAGCGCAAAGACGTCGGCATTTGCGTAACAGGCGGCCGCCTGCTCGCGGGAGAGGTTCTCCAGAGAGACCACCCGAGCGGAAACTCCTAAATCAGCGGCTAGACCGCGCAGTCTCGGCAGGTCGTCGCCCCCGCCCACTGCGACCAGGTGCATATCGGGAAATTTTTCGAGAGCGAAGCGACAGCGCGAATCAATTCATCCACGCCTTTGTAGCGCTCCGAACTTGCCCAGCGTCCGACGGTCAGGATTACCTGGCCGGAAGGAAAGCCCTGCGGCAATGGGAGACGGTCGGGAGCGTCCGCCAGCCGAAGAAAACTGGGATTGAGCGGCCACGGCAAACGCTGGACTTTTTCCGGCGCAATATCTTGGACGTCGACGAGCTGCTGAGCCGTGTAACGGCTCGGGGCTAGCACTATGTCCGCACGCGCCAGTGCTCGGCGCCGAAACCGCGAAATAGGTTTCCATACTTCGATGCCGTGCGCCATGACGATCGTTCGCAACCGGGGAGCCGTGCACCCCATGAATCGCACGGGAACGGCGAGGTTGGGATGCGCCGCCAGGGCGATGCAAGGCTCCGCTTCGGCCGCTCCGCGTGCCAAACGCAGAGCCGCGAAGACGAAACGCACTTTCGCGCGGCCGTAGCCGTGGAGCGCGACTTCGGGCGCCGCGCTCAGCCGGTGCTGCCCCGGCGGATCGTTGAGGCTCAGAAAATCAACCGACCATCTCCGGGCCTTGGCAATTTCGAAGAGCGCGATAGCGGTCATTCGCCCGGCTTCCTGCACGCCGCCCACTCCGAGCAGTTCGGGAAAGAGCCCGATGATTCGGCCCCTTGAGGTTCCGTCAATTTCCACGATCCCAATATACTGTCTGGCTGATTGTCATCTTCCGGATTCTAGTATCCGCGGTCATCCGCTTGCGCTGCTCGCGCGCTCCGCATATGCTTGCGGCATGGCGCGAGCGGATTGCACGGTTTGCGGAGGCACCGGCTGGAAGGTCGTTGAGCGCTCCACCGCCGGCGCGCAGGCGCTTTCGGACGATCGGCCGGGCGCGTCGACAGGCGACCCGAAAATGGTTTGGGCCGTGCCCTGCGATTGCACCACCGGCGACCGCACCGATCGTCTACTGGCTCGTGCGCGCGTACCGGAGCGCTACCGTCACTGCGACTTCGATAATTTCGAAACCGACAACGAATACGGAGAAACGGTACAGCCGCGAATCCAGGTTTGGAACCGCAGCTTGGCTCAGGCCCGCATTGCGGTAGAGGGTTTCGCGCGAGAATTTCCTTTCAGCTCCGATCGCGGCCTGTTGCTAATGGGCGGTTGCGGTTCCGGGAAAACACATCTGGCGGTTGCGGCGTTGAAAAATATTGTCCTGCGCGGTCACACCGGCCTTTTCTACGATTACCGGGAACTGCTGAAAGAAATTCAGGATAGCTATAACGCCGAGAGCCAGACCACGGAGATGAGCGTTCTCGAACCGGTGCTGAAGACGGAGTTGCTTGTTCTGGACGACCTTGGATCCAGCAAACCTTCTCCGTGGGCCATGGAAACGGTCGGCCACATACTGAACGCCCGCTACAACGATGAAAAAGTTACCGTGATTACCACCAACTATCTCGATTCGGAAATGAAGAGTCCCGGGGAGACTCCCTCAGGGGTGACGTTTCCTTCCGGTGAAACGCGAACTGCTCCTAAAGACGAGTCGCTCGAGAGCCGGGTCGGCAAGAGGGTTCGTTCGCGCTTGTACGAAATGTGCCGCACCGTGGAGTTCTCCGCTCCGGATTACCGCAAGGAAATCCGCAATACCAGCCGCGGCCGCGCGTAGGGCTGCTTCTGTACTCGCCTTAAGACACCCACCTAATACTCCTTTAGGTGCCTAAATACGTATTGGATATGCGGTTTGCTTGTGTCTCCTCGCGCAGAGTAAGATGACTTCAGTTTCTCCGACCTCGGCGGCCTAACGGAGAGAAATCCTAAGGGCGCTGGGGCGACGTCTCGATGTCCGGGACCGAGGGCCTGAGCGGAAACGCTCCCGCCTCCCGCGCTTGGAAAGGGGAACGCCGGCCGCAGAGATGCGGTGCCGGCGGCTGCCCAAGTCCAACACGGATTTGGGCTTTTTTATTGGCCCATTGGACGAAACGGGAAATGGTTTTGAAAACGAATGCCGCTCGCTGACAAATTTGGCCGCCAGATCACGGATCTTCGCATCTCGGTCACCGACCGCTGCAACTTTCGTTGCGTCTACTGTCGCTCGGCCGATCCCGAAAATCACGTGGCGGCGAGCCTGCTGCTCGGCTGGGACGAGTACGAACGGCTGGCGCGCATCCTCGTAGGCATGGGCATTCGTAAGATACGCGTCACCGGAGGCGAGCCGCTGGTTCGCCCGGGCGTCGAGGATTTCATCGCCCGCCTGAAAGCCCTTGGTGTTGCGGATCTCTCGATGACCACCAACGGCTATCTGCTCGCCGAGCGCTGCGACCGTTTGGTGGCCGCCGGGCTGGATCGGATTAACATCAGCCTTGATTCGCTGGTGCGCGAAAAGTTCGAACGCATCACCCGCACGAAAACCTTCGACCAAGTCATGGCTGGCATCGACGCCGCTCAGGCGGCATTCTCGCGCCCGGTCAAGGTCAATGCCGTGCTGGTGCGCGGCGTGAACGACGACGAAGTCGAAGCCTTCGCCGCCTTCGCTCGCGAGCGCGATCTCAACATGCGCTTCATCGAATTCATGCCTCTCGACGCCGACCACACCTGGACGCGCGAAATGGTGGTCACCGCAGCGGAAATCCATCAGCGCATTTCCGCGCTTTGGCCTCTCGTGCCTGTCGCCCACGAACCGAGCGAAACAGCGCGCAAGTATCGTTTTGCGGATGGACGCGGCGAAATCGGATTGGTCGCTCCCGTCTCTCAGCCTTTCTGTGGACACTGCTCGCGCCTTCGCCTCACGGCTGACGGCAAGCTGCGCACCTGCCTTTTCAGCAAGGACGATCACGACTTGAAATTCCTGCTGCGCGGCGGGGCGAGCGATTCCGAAATACAGGACGAAATCCTGGCCATCGTCGCGCAAAAAGAAAAAGGACATCGCATCAACGACCCCGACTTCGTGCCACCCTCTCGCACCATGGTTTTTATCGGCGGTTGAAGGCGCTCGCTGGAAACATCATCCCCAGGGCGCGGCGAAAAGCGATCCTTCCTACTCGCTTCTCGTGTTAAATAGGGACTGAGGAAATATGCCGGACGAGGAATCCAAACTTTTTTCTTTGCGCGAAGCCGAGCGGCTGCGCGCCGAGATCGAGCCCATCTTGATCCAGGCCATCGAGTTGCGCCGCAAACTTGGCGAGTTCGATTCCGAGCTTGGCGCCCTCGCCGAACGCATCCAGCGCTCCGGCGGACTGATGGTTTCCTACGAAAGCGCCGCCAAGACGCGCATCAATCGCAACCGCGCAGCCGAATCGATCGAAGCAGCCCTCGAACAGATTCAGTCGACCGGCTGCGTAGTCAAGGATCTCGAAGTCGGCCTGCTCGATTTCCCTTCGCGCCTCAACGGCGAGGACGTCTACCTCTGCTGGCGCCTCGGCGAAGACCGCATTCGCTTCTACCACCGTCAGGACGAAGGCTTTTCCGGCCGCAAGCCCATCGATCCGCGCGACGCCGATTACCGCAATCCCATTCAGTAAGTTGTTATATTCGCTCTTCCAGTTTTTAGTGCGTTGGGGCGGAATGCCCGTAGGTTGGCGGTCGGGTCAGCATTTCCTGCCAGCGAGGCCCCGGGTTGCTTGCACAGGATGACTCCACGAATCCGGTATTGCTAAATTCGTACGACCGGCCCTCAAGGGCCAATTGGATCTTGGGGTAGGCGGCCGCGAAGCTCCAATAATTATCTTGCATGAGATCGATGCGTCTGCCATCGGCTAGGTCGAGCACGAAGTGGTAACTTACGTCCCTGTTTTTGCCGTAAGTGCATCCCGTCTCGATCTTGCTTACTCTCGACCAATCGTAGGAATTAACCGTTGCCCGGAAGATTGGACGAACCTCGATGCGTGTGGGAGTGGTCGCCCAAATGCTCATCGCACCGAAAAAACAGAGGGGAACACGACTATCAACTATCAACGCACGCGGACCCGCCGTGCGTACTTATACAGGCGGGACACAATCGCCGTATTCTCAACTAGCGTGCGAGGCGATTGTGCGTCCGAAAGCGCAAGGCAAGCCTCGCGCAAGAAAGGCGGCGGCAAGCCGCGGCACTCCGCAAAACAATTTCCGCGCCACGCGGAGCATCTAACTGGGCGCAACCTCGGCGCGGCGCGAAGTCCACAGGCCTTCATCCTTGACTCCCGCCCACCCTTTGCTAGCCTACCTGCGATGACCTCTACCACGGAAAATCGGCTGAAGAACTCCGCTAGTCCTTACTTACGTTCCGCGGCGCACCAACCTATTGATTGGCACGAATGGGGCGAGGAGGCTTTCGAAAAGGCGCGCGCCGAGGGCAAGCCCGTGCTGCTCGATATCGGCGCGGTCTGGTGCCACTGGTGCCACGTGATTGACCGCGAGAGCTATGAAAATCCGGAGATCGCGGCGATCATCAACGAGCTTTACATTCCCGTGAAGGTCGACCGCGACGAGCGCCCCGATGTCGACGCTCGGTATCAGTCCGCTATCAGCGCCATCTCCGGGCAGGGCGGCTGGCCGCTCACAGGTTTTCTGACGCCGGACGGCAAACCGTTTTTTGGTGGCACGTATTTCCCTCCGGAGGACACGCAGGGCCGCCCGGGATTCCGCCGCGTGCTGCTCGGCATCGCCGAAGCCTTTCAGAAGCGCCGCGGCGAAGTCGACAGCTCCGCGCAGGCGCTCGAAGAGGCGGTGGCGCGCGCGGAAATTTCTCATAGCGCGCAAGGGAAGTTCGACGCCGGCGTGATCGATGCCGTAGTCGCTGCCGCTGAGCGCTTGTTTGATGGGGTGCGCGGCGGGTTCGGGCAGATGCCCAAATTTCCCCACTCGGCGGTGATCGATCTCCTGCTCGAGCGAGCCAACTCCGGTGGAGCATCCGCAGATGCAAAGTTGCAAGCAATCGTCGCAAAAACTCTCGATGGAATGGCCGCCGGCGGATTCCACGATCAGATCGGCGGCGGATTTCACCGTTATTCGGTCGACGAGCGCTGGTGCGTGCCGCACTTCGAGAAAATGTCTTACGACAATTCCGAGCTGCTGAAAAATTATCTGCACGGCTATCAGACTTTCGGCGCGCAACGCTACCGTGAGGTCGCCGAAAGACTGATCGCCTGGGTCGGCGAAGTGCTTTCCGATCCTGCGCGCGGCGGTTTTTTTGCCAGTCAGGATGCGGACCAGACGCTCGAAGACGACGGCGACTATTTCACCTGGACTGTCGCGGAGTTGCGCGCGGCGCTCGATCCCCAGGAGGCGCGCGTGATGGAGGAGTATTACGACGTGCTGCCGCGCGGCGAAATGCACCACAATTCCGAGAAGAACGTCTTGTGGATTGCCGAAACCTCGAAAGCTATTGCCGGAAAAGTGAATTTGCGGGAAGAAGAAGTTGTTGCGGTCATTGCCCGTGCGAGAGAAAAGATGCTGGCGGCACGGCGCCTGCGACGCCCCACGCCCGCGATAGATGACACGCTGTACGTCGCCTGGAACTCGATGTTCATCTCCGCCTATCTCGAAGCGGCACGCGTGCTCGGGCGCTCCGATTGCCGCGCCTTCGCGCTCAAGACGCTCGATCGCATCCTCGCCGAGGCATGGGATCCCGCGAAAGGCTTTCTACATCGCGTGGGCGGGCCGCGTCTGGAAGGCTCGCTCGACGATCAGGTGTTTGCCATTGCCGCGCTTCTCGATGCATGGGAGTCGACTCTCGACCCGCGCTATTTCGAGATCGCCGGGCGCGCGGCTAAGCTTTGCATCGAAAGGTATGGCGATTCTGAAGGCGATGGATTTTTCGACCGCGCGAAGGACGCCGCGCCCATGGGCGGCCTCGAAGTGCGCCGCAAGCCGCTACAGGATTCGCCCACGCCCGCCGGAAATTCCGTCGCGGCGATTGTGCTCGACCGGCTCTACGATTTTACTGGTGAACATATCTATCGCCAGTGGGCCGAAAAGACGCTCGAGGCTTTTGTGGGCTTGATCCCACAGTATGGAATCTTTGCCGGTACCTACGCGCTCGCCGCGCTGCTGCACGCACGTCATCCGCTGCAAGTAATCGTCACCGGCCCGGAGGGCGACGCGAAGGCCGCGGACCTGGAAAAAGCCGCCATCGGCATGTATCGCTTTGGTAAGGCCGTGCTGCGCATCACGCCGGAGCGGCTCGCTGCAGTCGCGCTGCCCGCCGCGCTGGCGGAAACTTTGCCGCATCTTGATGCGGCTGTGCCGCAAGCCTTCGTCTGCGTCGAGACAACGTGCTATCCGCCGGTAACCGACCCCGAAAAGTTATGTGCGTTACTGACCGAAGCGCCGAAGAATCTTGCCGCGAAGAATTGACGCGAGCGAGCGCCGATGCGATAATCATGCGCTTTATTTATTGGGGAGCGTTCCGGTAAGCCGCACGGCGGGCCGGAAATAGCAGAAAAAAGAATTAGGAGCGTCCGCAGCACCGTTTCCGAACAATGGAAATCCTCCACCAGCTCGGCCAGCTGTTTCTCGGAGCTGTGCCTACCATCATCATCGTTTTGATCTTTTATTTCTTCTTGCGCTGGGCTTTTTTCACACCCATTCAGAAGGCCATGGCGGAGCGCCAAGCGCGGATCGAAGGGGCCCGAGCCGAGGCCGCTGCCGTGGAAGCGGAGGCCAAGCAGGAGCTGGACACCTATAACGAAGCTTTGCGCAAGGCCCGCACGGAAATTTATGGTGAGCAGGAAGCCACGCGGCAAACCGCGCTTGACGAGCGGGCAGCTTTGCTTAAAGCCATGCGCGCCCGCACGCAGGAAGATGTTGCCGCGGCGAAAAAGAGAATCGCCGAGGAAGTGGCCTCGGCCCGCGCGGAGATCGAGCGTCAGACTCCGGCCCTTGCCGATGAAATCGCGCGCGTGATTCTGCGCCAGCCGCCTTCGTCGCCGGGAGGAATGGGGCGATGAATCGCGCGCTGCGTTCTTGCGGTTTCGCTTTTCTCGGCGTGCTCCTGATTTCGCTTCCCGCGCTCGCGCAAGAGAGCATGCCGCCGGAAGATACGCCCACGGGCCAAATTTTCCGGTGGCTGAATTTCGCCATCGTGTTTGCGTTGATCGTCTGGGGATTTAGCAAAGCCGTGCCACATTTCCGCGGCCATGCTGAGGACATTTCCGCGCGCATCGCCGAAGGGACGCGCGCGCGAGAGGCGGCGGAGCAGCAGCGTCGCCTGGTACAGCAGAAAATCGCCGGCATTCCTCAGGAAGTGGAAACGATGCGCGCGGACGCGAAGCGCGGCATGCAAGCCGAAGCCGAGCGGCTGCGCGCCCTCGCGCGTGCCGAAGCGGAAACCATCGAGCGGGCGGCGCAGGCGGAAATTGCCGCAGCGGAGCGCACGGCGCGCATCGAGCTGAAGGTGGTTGCCGCGGGCCTGGCCGTCGAGCGCGCCCAGGCGGTTCTGCGCGGCCAGCTGACCCAAGAAGCGGAAGCCGCGCTCCTCCGCGGTTTCGTCGTCGACATGAATGGGAGCCGCAATTGAACGGCGCCCTCGCCTTGCGCTACGCCGCGGCGCTCGCCGACGTCGCGCTCGAGCAGAAAAACGCCGAGGGGATCAAAGGCGATCTGAACTCCTTCGCGGAAGCTCTCGCTTCATCCTCCGATTTGCGTAATGTTTTGCTCAGCCCCGCCATCAGCAACGAAGCCAAGCAGGGCGCCATAGCGCGGCTGGCGGAAGCGATGAACTTGGCGCCCGCTGTGCGGAATTTTGTGTACCTGCTGATCGACCACAGGCGAACGGAGATGCTCGGCGAGATCCAGCAGGCGTTTGAGACGGAGCTGAATGCGCGCTTGGGCATCGCAGATGCGCAAGTGACTTCGGCGCAGAGGCTGAGCGAGCCGGAGCGGCAACAGCTGACCGCGGCTCTCGAGCAGCGTACCGGCAAGAAGATCCAGGCGCATTTCGAAGAGGATGAAGCGCTGCTGGGCGGCGCGGTCGTGAGGGTGGGATCGACAATCTACGATGGTTCGGTGCGCGAGCAGTTGGCGCGGTTACGCACCCAGATGGAAACGGAATAGGAGCCAGGATGGCAAACATCAAGGCAGATGAGATCACAAAGATACTGCGCGAGCAGATCGGAAATTATCAGCAAGCCGTTGCGGTGGAGGAAGTCGGCTCGGTAATTTCCGTAGGCGACGGCATCGCGCGCGTGCACGGACTCGACAAGTGCATGTCCGGCGAGATGCTGGAGTTTCCGCACGGCGTTTTCGGCATCGCGCTGAACCTCGAAGAGGATCAGGTCGGCACCGTGCTGCTGGGCGACTACACGGAAATCCGGGAAGGCGACATCGTGAAGCGCACCAAACGCATCATGTCCGTGCCGGTGGGCGAGGCGCTGGTTGGGCGGGTGGTCGACCCACTAGGCCAGCCGATCGACGGCAAAGGTCCGATTCAGACCACTCAGCGCAACGCGCTCGAGCGCTTGGCGCCAGGCGTGGTAGATCGCCAGCCGGTACGCGAGCCCGTGCAGACGGGAATCAAGGCTATCGACGCCATGATCCCCATCGGTCGCGGCCAGCGCGAATTGATCATCGGCGACCGGCAGACTGGAAAAACAGCCATCATTCTGGACACAATTTTGAATCAGAAGGGCGGAGATCTGATCTGCATCTATTGCGCCATCGGGCAGAAGCGCTCGACCGTAGCGCAGGTGGTGAAAACGCTGACCGACCAGGGCGCCATGGACTACAGCATCGTGGTCGCGGCTACGGCCAGCGAACCGGCCACCATGCAATACATCGCGCCGTTTGCCGCCGCGGCGATGGGGGAATATTTTCGCGACACGAAGCGCCACGCTATCTGTTTTTACGATGATCTTTCCAAGCACGCGCAGTCCTACCGCGAGATTTCTCTGCTTCTGCGCAGGCCGCCCGGCCGCGAGGCTTTTCCGGGAGACGTCTTCTTCCTGCACTCGCGTTTGCTCGAGCGCGCCGCCAAGCTGAACGATGCCTTGGGTGCGGGTTCGCTGACGGCGCTGCCGGTTATCGAAACGCAGGCGGGTGACGTTTCGGCGTACATTCCCACCAACGTGATTTCCATCACCGACGGCCAGATTTATCTGGAAGCGGACCTTTTCAATTCGGGTATCCGCCCGGCCATCAACGCCGGCATTTCCGTAAGCCGCGTGGGAGGCAACGCGCAGATCAAGGCCATGCGGCAGGTGGCCGGCACGCTGCGGCTGGACATGGCGCAGTATCGCGAGCTGGCGGCCTTCGCGCAGTTCGGCTCAGAACAGCTCGACAAAGCCACGCAGCAGCAACTGGGGCGCGGCGCGCGCCTGGTGGAAATTCTCAAGCAGGATCAGTATTCGCCGCTGTCTGTTGAAAAGCAGGTGCTCATCATCTTTGCCGCGAGTAACCGGTACCTCGATGACATCGAAGTGAGCGAAGTGCGCCGCTTCGAGCTGGAACTCTATCCCTTCGTCGAAACGAATTACGGCGGCGTGTTGAAGACGATTCGCGAAAAGAAGGCCATCGACGACGCGCTGAAGGCGGAAATGATCACGGCGCTGAATGCGTTCAAGGAAAGGTTCAAGGCGGGATCGGGGATGAAGTCCGCCGCGGACTAATCCCAGACGATTATGGCCACACTTCTCGATTATCGGCGCCGCATTCGCTCTGTAAAGAGCACGCAGCAGATCACGCGCGCGATGAAGTTCGTCGCGGCCGCGAAGCTGCGGCGGGCGCAAGAAGGCGTCTTTTCGGCGCGTCCTTACGCTCGGGAGATTTTGCGCGTGCTGCGCTCGGCGGCGGCGCGCGTCGAGTCCACCGTGCACCCACTTTTTGAGCGGCGGGCGGAAGAGCGCATCCTGGTTGTGACGCTTACCGGCGATCGCAGCCTGGCGGGAGCGTTCAATTCCAACGTGATCCGGCGGGCCCTGCTCTTCGCGCGGGAAAACTCTTCGAAAAAGATACAGGCCATCGCCGTAGGCAAGAAGGGCCGGGACACCCTGAAGAAGCGCGGCTGGACGTTCGTGGCGGAATTTGTGAACGTGTCGACCAAAGTGGAGTTTGGCACGGCCAAAGAAATCGCCGCAAAGATCGCCGGGTTGTATGCGGCACGCGAAGTGGATGCCGTCTACGCCGTGTACAACGAGTTCAAGAACGTAATGGTGCAGCGACTAACGGTGGCGAAGCTGCTGCCCATCGATCCCGGCATCCTGGCGGAAACACCCGGACAGCGTTCCGAGGCGGAAACCGCGGGTGAAGCCGCGCTGCCGCACGACTTGGCGGCCAGCGGCAAATTCCTGGTGGATTACATTTACGAAGAGCCGGTCGAACAGATATTTGGCGGTCTGGTGCCGCGCTACCTGGAAGCCGAAGTGTTTCGCATTTTGCTGGAGTCAGCGGCGGCGGAGCACGCGGCGCGTATGACGGCCATGGATTCGGCCACGCGTAACGCATCGGAGCTGATCGAAAAGTTGACTCTGGATATGAACAAGATTCGCCAGGCCGCGATTACCAAGGAATTGATCGAGATTGTTAGCGGCGCCGCTTCAGCAAATTCGTAGAAGGCTCGAATCACGGAACTTGAGGAGCATAGATGGCAAGCGACAACAAGAAGCTTGGAAAAGTCGTTGAGGTCATTGGACCGGTGGTGGATGTCCAGTTTGAAGAGGGCCACCTGCCGCGAATCCACAACGCGGTGCGCATTCAGGGTGCGGGGATGGAGGGCGGCGAGCCTCTGGACATCGTCGGTGAGGTGCAACAGCACCTTGGCGAAGGACGCGTGCGCTGCGTGGCCATGAAGCCGACCGAGGGCCTGGTGCGTGGAATGATGGCCGAGGATCTCGGCGAGCCGATCTCCGTACCCGTGGGCCGCGGAACGCTGGGGCGCGTGCTGAACGTGCTGGGCGAGCCGGTCGACAAGATGGGCCCGGTAAAATTTGAGAAGCGCTACCCGATCCATCGTCCGGCGCCGTCGCTCGAAGACCAATCCACCAACCTCGAAATGTTCGAGACGGGCATCAAGGTGGTCGATTTGATCGAGCCGTACCTCAAGGGCGGAAAGATCGGGCTCTTCGGCGGCGCGGGCGTGGGCAAAACCGTGCTGATTCAGGAACTGATCAACAACGTGGCCATGAAACACGGCGGCGTGTCGGTGTTCGCGGGCGTCGGCGAACGAACCCGCGAGGGCAACGACCTGTGGCTCGAGTTCCAGGAATCGGGTGTTATCGAGCCGGGTAATCCCGATAAGTCGCGCTGCGCGCTGATTTACGGGCAGATGACCGAACCACCCGGCGCTCGCCTGCGCGTCGGACTGACTGGTTTGACGGTGGCCGAATACTTCCGCGACGAAGAGCACCTGGACGTGCTGCTCTTCATCGACAACATTTTCCGGTTCGTGCAGGCGGGATCGGAAGTATCGGCGCTGCTTGGCCGCATGCCTTCGGCGGTGGGCTATCAGCCAAACCTGAACACCGAGATCGGCGAATTGCAGGAGCGCATTACCTCCACCAAGAGCGGATCGATCACATCGGTGCAGGCCATTTACGTGCCGGCTGACGACTACACCGATCCGGCGCCGGCGGGAACCTTTACGCACCTGGACGCGACCACAAACCTGAGCCGATCCATCGTCGAGCGCGGGATTTATCCTGCCGTCGATCCGCTGGCTAGCTTCTCGCGCATTTTGGACCCGCGCATCCTGGGCCAGGAACACTACATGGTCGCGCGCGCGGTGAAGTCGGTTTTGCAGCGCTACAAGGAGTTGCAGGACATCATCGCCATTCTCGGAATTGAAGAACTTTCCGACGATGACAAGCAGACCGTGGCGCGCGCGCGGAAAGTGGAAAAATTCCTCTCGCAGCCGTTCTTCGTGGCTCAGCAGTTCAGCGGCTTGGAAGGCAAATATGTGAAGGTCGAGGACACCATCCGCGGCTTCAAGGAAATCGTGGAAGGGAAGCACGACGAGTTGCCGGAGCAGGCCTTCTACATGGTTGGAACGATCGAAGAGGCGCGCGAAAAGGCCGAGAAGATGGCGGCGGTAGCGTAGGAGCCGAATGGCCTTACCTGAACATATCGAACTGCAAATAGTCACTCCGGAGCGGCACGTCCTCGAGGAAACGGTGGATGCCGTGGAAGTGCCGGGCAAAGAGGGCTATCTCGGAGTTTTGCCGGGTCACGCGCCGCTCATCACCGAGCTGGGCGTTGGCACTCTCGCGTATCGCAAGGGAACGGAAACTCGTTTTCTGACGGTCATCAGCGGGTATGCGGAGGTGCTGCCAGACCGCGTGATCGTATTAGCGGAGGCTTCCGAGAAGGCCGAGGAAATCGACGCCGGCAGAGCGCGCACGGCGCAGGAACGCGCTCAGGCGGAGCTTGCGAAGGCCGCCGCTGGAAGCGAGGAATGGCAACAAGCGGCAGTTGCGCTCGAACGCGCGTTGACCCGCATGCAGGCAATATCAAAGGCGGGCGGCGGAGCCGCCGCGCATTAGTGATGGATACTCGGATTACGCACGCACGAAGGATGTTTCTCGTTCCCGTTGTGATCCTCGCGTAAATGCTGTTGCCCAACCCTCCCAAGAGTTATTCCCCACGCACGGGACTTGATCGAAGCGAGTGCGCGTTCGCAGCGGGCGTTGTAGCATCTAATCAACAGTCTCGGGGAAGGCGAACAACCACGCATGGCTGAGATTACAGTTTACGGAACGACGTGGTGCGCCGATTGTCGGCGCGCGAAGCAGTTTTTGCGCGAGCGCGGCGTCACGTTCCGGGAAGTGAACATCGACGATACGCCGGGCGCCGAAGCCATTGTGCTGCGCGTGAACGCCGGGCGCCGCAAGGTTCCTACCATCGAAGTCGATGGACGCTTCTTCGCCGTGAGCCCGTTCGATCCCTACCAGCTGTCCGAAGAATTGAAGATCCCGCTAAACCCCTAATATTTAAGCAAAAGCGCCAATACGGAGATTGGCGCTCCCAAGAAAGGCAAAAGCGCCCGCCTAAAAGACGAGGCGGCCGCTACGAAAAACGAGGCCATGTCTGTCAGAGCAGCTTCGATGGGTCGCCGGTCACAAGCGGCGGAATCCACTCAAGAAGCTTTCTTGCGGATCCGGCGAGCAGGTTTTCCCCGGCGCGGAAGTAGTCATTGAGAGTCGTGTGGTCGCCCTTTTTGAAGGCAGTTTCGCCGCGACGGATCGCACGCAGTTCGGTATCGGAATCTCGGAAGGCAGGGAGAAATAGAGTCGCAGCGCCTCGACTGCTAGGTCCGATGGCTTGTGGCGCTCTTTTTTGCAGTTTGACTCACACGACGGCCTACGGCCGCAGGAAGCTGAATGGTGCATTGCTGTTTCGCCATGATTCGCTCAGGGTAGCATTCCTTCGGACCAAGTCAAGAATACACTGACTGGAATCCTCAGACTCGCACACCGACAATCGGCGGCTAGGTTAAGCCTGCGCCGCGGGTCATTACGCCTGCGATGCGCAGGTCGGGAGTTAGCGCCACGAGATCGGCGTCCGCGCCGACGGCGATGATGCCTTTTTTGCCTGCCACGCCGAGTCGCCGCGCCGGAAGCACGGTGAGCATCCGCAGCGCGCTCACCAGCGGAACGCCCAGGGCCACGACATTACGCAGCGCGCGGTCGAGCGTAAGCGTGCTGCCGGCAAGTTTTCCCTCGGAGTTGCGCGCGACGCCATCCTTTACACTCACCTCGAAATTCCCCAGGCGATAATTTCCGTCCGGCATTCCCGTGGCGGCGATGCCGTCACTTGCGAGAAGCACAGTATCGAATCCCTTCGTTCCGATCAGCACCTGGATTGCTGGGCCGGCTACGTGCAATAAATCGGCGATGACTTCGGCGGTGACCTCCGGATCGGTGAGGATGGCGCCGACAACCCCCGGGTCGCGGTGGGCGAAGGGCCGCATGGCGTTGTAGAAATGCACGGCGTGGCGCGCCCCAGCTTGAATCGCCGCGCGTGTTTGCTCGTAGGTCGCGTCAGTGTGGCCGATGGCAGCGACGATTTTCGCTTCGACGGCGGCGGCGATCAGTTCCAAAGCGCCGGGAAGTTCGGGCGCGATAGTGAGAATGTTCACCAGGCCATCGGCAGCGTCCACGAGCTTCTGGAACGTTTCCATAGAGGGGGCGGCGAGCGAATCAGAGGGATGCACGCCGCGGCGAACTTTGCTGATGAACGGACCTTCCAGATGCACGCCGAGAATTTCAGCAGCCAGCCCGCGCGCATTGGAACCGCCTTCAGCATCTTCCTCGATTTTTTCGTGAGCGCGAATGTAGCTGGCCATTCCGGCGAGGCTGCGGCAGGTTTCGTCGATGGGAGCGCTGACTGTGGTAGCGAGAAGCGAGGTGGTGCCATGACGCGCGACTGCCGAGGTGATTCGATCGAGCGCGCGCGGAGTCGCCTCCATGAAGTCGTGGCCGCCCGCGCCATGAATGTGCACGTCGACGAAGCCCGGAACCACGGTCATGCCGGTGGCAACGTAATCTACGGCGCCGGGCGGAAGGCGCATCTCGTCGCGATGGCCAAGCCCGGTGATACGTCCGCCTTCTACGACGATGACGCCGTCGCTGATTTCGTCCTCAGGCGTGAGAATACGGCTGGCGTGTATGGTAATAGCGCTCATAGGTTCCCAAGGTGACTCCGAAGGGCCGATGAAAATGCTACTCGAAGTGGCGGGCGAAATTACAGCACAGCTTTGCGCAGCGTTGCCTGTCCGCTACAATCGTTGGGCACATGGTGCGACGGAGGAACGGATGTCATACGACAAGCGGTACGTGGCTCAGAAGCGGCAGCGGCGCCGCCGCAAAACCGCCAAGGCCAAGATGAAGCTCTACGAGCAGGGAAAGCTGGCTCACGACAAACTCCCCGCGCTGGCCAAGAAATTTCTAGGCCGGAAGATGCGCGCCCTCAAACGATCCGAATAAGGGCGATCGGAATAACGGGACAAAAGGAAAGGGCGTCCCCGGTGGCAGGGACGCCCTGGTACTACTTACGACTTCCGTGACTCTTCGTCAGTTGCCCGAGGCCTGCGCGTGCGTGGTAGCAGTCTTCGGTACGCTCAGGTAACCGGCAATCTTATTCTTGCCCACCTGGTTTACGGTGAATTCGATGGGCGCCCGGCTGCCGTGAGTGAAGAAGTAGATCGGCTCGTTGACCGAGCGATTCTTCTTCTCGTAGCGAGCATCATCCGCATAGATCGCCACGGTGTAGGTGTTCTTCTTGGCGTCCACGCCGCGAAGCTCGACCATTAGATCACCGACCTTCTCGCGTTGTCCCTTCGTGGCGATGCTGAATTCGTAGTAATCGCGCTCGCCGAGACGGCGGAGTTCGTCGATCTCGTCGTGATTCTTGGCGATCAGCGTGCCGAATTCGCCTCGAGTCAGGTTCAGGCTGTTCTTGGTCGAATCCAAGTCCGTCTTTACGCCGGTGACGTCCGTGCCCAGCTTGTTGACGTCATCAACGCTGGCCTTGGTGGCCAGGGCGCCGTTCACGTTGTTCTGCAGATCGGCGAGTTCCTTGGCGTCGTCTTCTTTGATTTTCGTAGTCGCGGAGCGCGCCCGGTTGAGTTCGGTCTGCGTGAGCTTCATCTTGTCGCTGATGACGCTCAGCTCGCCCTCGAGCTGCGCGTTTGTGTCCTCGGCCTTTGACAGACGCTGCGAGAGCACGTCTTGGCTCTGCTTGTCCTGCTGCGTCTGAGCGCCGAGGCTCTGTTCCAAATTTTTTGCGTGGTTCGATGCTGACCAGCCCACCCCAAGACCCGCCAATGAAACGACGGCCAGTACTACCAGCCCGATGCCCATCCAGCGCGGCGCGGGAGATTCATACGTCGTGACTTCTTGCTTATCTTCGATCATTTTATTTTGCCTCCGTGGAACCCCTTGCTCCTATGACTAGGAGCAAGCCCACGGCCAAATGGGGTCCTGCCAGATCAAGCCATTGCAAACACAGTGTTTAAGAGTTTCTTACCTCGGCCGCAGACGCCCTGGCTGTGTCAGGGCAAGGGCAATTTTTACGCGGCTTTAATGGATTCTTCGCAGTCGAGATCGGAAGCCCCATCAAGCACACTGACGACCACGCGGACGCGGAGCTTAAGACAAAGGAGTTGTGCGATGTTCGCGGTAACTCTGCGAGGTGCCGTTAGCGAGTAATCGTCATAGCTTGCAGCCTGGCAATGCGGTCCTCGAGTGGTGGATGCGTGCTGAAGAGTCCGCGCAAAAACTGGCCGGCGTTGAGAGGCGCAACGATGCACAGTGCAGACGTGGACGGAGAAATGTCCATCGGTATGCGTTTATTGGCGGCGCCGAGCTTCTCGAGTGCGCGAATCAAGCCGTAGGGATGCCCTACCATTTTCGCTCCCGAAGCGTCGGCTTGGTATTCACGCGAGCGGGAAATCCCAAGCTGAAGCAGTACCGCCGCGATTGGCGCGACGATCAGCATCAGAAGGGCGGTCAGCGCGCCGCCGCGATCGCGTTCGTTACCGCCTCCGCCGAACCAGAATCCCATGCGCGCCACGAAGGTGATGGCTCCTGCGATGGTGGCGGCAATCGACGAAGTGAGAATGTCGTAGTTGCGAACGTGAGAAAGTTCGTGCGCGATCACACCCTCGAGTTCTTCATCGTCCATCAATTCCATCAGCCCCTGGGTGACGGCGACGGAAGCGTGCGAAGGATTGCGGCCCGTAGCAAACGCATTAGGGGCGGGCTGCGGGATCATGTAGAGCTTGGGCATGGGCAAATTGGCCTTGCCCGCCAGGCGCTCCATCACTTCGTACAGGCGTGGCGCTTGCTCGCGGCTGATTGGTACCGCGCCACTGGACATCAGCGCGATCTTGTCGGAGAAGAAGTAGGCCGTGCCGTTCATGAGCACGGCAAAAGCGAGTCCGAGTTCGAGGCCGTTGCGGCCACCGAAGGCTTCCCCGACGAAAAGCAGCAGCAGCGTGAGAGCGGTAAGCAGGAATGCCGTCTTAAGAGTTTTCATGATTGGTTTCTCCCGCGCCGAATTAAACGGCGCCCGCCTTCGCCTTCCCGGTGACGAATTTCATTTCTCCGAACTTGGCATCGGCATCCACGTCGACCACATCGCCGGGACGCACTTCCCCATCGAGAATCTTTAGCGCCAGCGAATCCTGAATCAGCCGCTGGATGGCCCGCTTCATCGGCCGCGCGCCGTAAGCGGGATCATAGCCTTCTTTGAACAGCAGGGCCTTTGCCGCAGCTGTCAACTTCAGAGTAACTTGCTTCTCGGCAAGCTGCTTCACGACCCGCTTCATTTGCAGATCGATAATGTGCTCGATCTGCTTTTCGCCGAGCGGGCTGAACATCACGATGTCGTCGATGCGGTTCAGGAATTCCGGCCGGAAAAGCTCGCGAAGCGCGGCCATCGCCTGCTCCCGGGCCTTTTTGGGATCCTTGCCGGCGAGTTCGAAGATTGCAGTCGAGCCGGCATTTGAAGTCATGATGATGACCGCGTTGCGGAAATCGACGGTGCGGCCCTTCCCGTCTGTTAGACGGCCCTCGTCGAGAATCTGCAGCAACACGTTGAAGACGTCCGGATGGGCCTTCTCGATTTCGTCGAGCAGGATCACGGAATAGGGACGGCGGCGCACCTGTTCGGCCAGCTGGCCGCCCTCTTCGTAGCCCACATATCCGGGAGGCGCGCCAATCATGCGCGCCACGGAATGTTTCTCCATGTACTCGGACATATCCAGCCGGATGATGGCGCGTTCGTCGTCAAACAAAAACTCGGCGAGTGCGCGGGCGAGCTCGGTCTTGCCCACGCCGGTGGGCCCGAGGAACAGGAACGAGCCGATCGGGCGGTTTGGGTCGCCTAGGCCGGAGCGGCTGCGGCGGATGGCGTTGGCCACGGTGGCGAGCGCAGTGTCTTGGCCGACGACGCGTAGGCGCAGGCGTTCCTCCATGTGCACCAGCTTTTCGATTTCGCCCTCGAGCAGGCGCCCGGCGGGGATGCCGGTCCACTTGCTGACGATCTTGGCAATCTCTTCTTCGCCCACTTCCTCTTTCAGCATGGGATGATCTTTTTGCAGCTCGGACAGGCGATCCTGCGCGGTCTTCAATTCTTTTTCGGCCGCAGCCAGTTTGCCGTAACGGATTTCCGCTACGCGCGACAGGTCGCCCGAGCGCTCGTAGCGCTGCTCGTCGGCCTTGAGCCGCTCGATTTCTTCCTTTTGTTTGCGGATGCGGCCGATAGCATCCTTCTCCGTCTGCCAGTGAGCCTTTAACCCGGAAGATTGCTCGCGCAGCCCGCCCAGTTCCTTCTCTATATGTGTGAGGCGCTCTTTGGAATGAGGATCGGACTCCTTGCGCAGCGCTTGGCGCTCGATTTCAAGCTGCATGATGCGCCGCTCGATCTCGTCGATTTCGGTGGGCAGCGAATCAATCTCCATGCGCAGTCCAGCGGCGGCCTCGTCAACCAGGTCGATGGCCTTGTCCGGCAGAAAGCGATCGGTGATGTATCGGTTTGAAAGCATGGCGGCGGCAACGATGGCGGCGTCTTTAATTCGCACGCCGTGGTGCACCTCGTAGCGCTCCTTCAAGCCGCGCAGGATGGCGATGGTATCTTCCACCGAAGGCTCACCAATGGTGACCGGCTGGAAGCGCCGTTCGAGGGCGGGATCCTTCTCGATGTACTTGCGATATTCGTTCAGCGTGGTGGCGCCGATGGCGCGCAGCTCGCCGCGCGCGAGCGCCGGTTTCAGCATGTTGGAGGCGTCCATCGAACCCTCGGCGGCGCCTGCGCCCACGAGCGTGTGCAGCTCGTCGATGAAGAGAACGATCTGCCCCTCGGATTCGGTGACTTCCTTAAGAAGCGCCTTCAGGCGGTCTTCAAACTCGCCACGATACTTGGCTCCGGCAACCAACGCGGCCAAGTCGAGAGCTACGATCCGCTTGGGCTTCAGGGCATCCGGCACGTCGCCGGCGATGATGCGCTGCGCCAGCCCTTCGACGATAGCGGTCTTGCCCACGCCGGGCTCGCCGATCAGCACCGGATTGTTTTTTGTGCGGCGCGCCAGGATCTGCATCACGCGGCGGATTTCCTCGTCGCGGCCGATCACCGGATCGAGCTTGCCGCGGCGAGCCACCTCCGTGAGGTCGCGGCCGTATTGTTTGACGGCCCGATAAGTCGATTCAGGATTTTGTGAGGTCACACGATGGCTGCCGCGAATGGCCGCCATGGCCTGCAGGATAGCGTCGTGAGTCGCGCCGTGGCGGACGAGGAGTTGGCCGGCCGGATCGCGGTCGCCAGCGGCAATAGCCAGCAGAATGTGTTCGGTGGAAACGTAGTCGTCCTTCAAGCGCTGCGCTTCGTCGAAGGCGCGCTCGAGCGTTTCATTCGAGGTCTTGCTCAGAAATTGGTCGGAGACACCGGAAACCTTTGGCAGACGGTCGACTTGCTTCTGAATCTCAGAGGCGAGCGTAGTAGGCGCAGCGCCCAGCTTCTCTAGAAGCGGTGGAACGACTCCATCACCCTGGGCAACGAGAGCCCAGAGGATGTGCAGCGGCTCGATCTGCTGCTGGCCGGCGCGCCAGCCCATTTCTTGGGCGGCCTGCAGGGTTTCTTGAGCCTTCACCGTAAATTTGTCAAATCGCAGCACGGCTGAATTTTCTCACTTTGCTCCGCGGACTGGAAGAGCACAAACGGTGCGGAGCTAGCGCTAGTCTGACGCCGGGATCTGGCGTCATTGGCCTATATTACATCGTAGAGAATATATAATCTTAGTGTGCAAATGTAAAGTATGTGGGATGCACCATAAAACTCTGGGTTGTGGCTGATATCTACTGCAAGACCTTAAATATCATGCACTTGAGATAGTGAGTTTCCGGCATGGTCAAAAGGATGGGATGGTCCTGCGACTGTGTCCGACGCTCAACGACAGCCAAAGATCGGCGGGCGTCATTGGCAGCTTCCGCGACGATCTGAAGAAAGAGAGGCTCGGTGATGTGGTAAGAGCAAGAGCAGGTTAGTAGAAACCCACCGGGCTCCAGCAGCTTCAGAGCGCGCAGATTGATTTCCTTGTAGCCGCGTTGGGCGGCAGGGACGCTTTCCCTGTTTTTCGCAAATGCCGGGGGATCGAGGATGATCATTTGGAAGCGCTTCCCGGCCTCGTCATATTCCTTCAGCACGTCGAAGGTGTTGCCCTCGCGGAAGGTTGCATTGCGGATGGAGTTGCGTTCCTGGTTTCGCTGCGCCGCTTCGACGGCGGTAGCGGCGAAATCCACGCCTTCCACCTGCGAACATTTATCGGCGACGGTGAGGGCGAATCCGCCTTGGTAGCTGAAACAATCGAGGACGCGGCCGGAGGCATAGCGGCGGGCAGCCTGGTGATTCTCGCGCTGATCGAGGAACCCTCCGGTCTTCTGGCCCTTGGCAAGTTCGCATACAAAAGTCACGCCGTTCTGCTCGACCTCGACCTGTTCAGGCACTTCGCCGTAGAGAGTTCCCACCCGCTGTTCCAGGCCCTCTAGCAGCCGGACGCGCGGATCGTTGCGCTCGAGAATCCCCTTGGGGGAGAACATCTCGACGAGAAGATCGACGAGAACAGGTTTCAGGCGCTCGGCTCCCTGGCTGAGGGTCTGCAGGACCAGGTAGTCTCCGTAGCGGTCGACGATGACCGATGGCAGCAAATCGCCTTCGCTATAGACCAACCTATAGGCATTGGAGTTTTCGACCACCCGGCGGCGATAATCTGCGGCAACCGTCAGGCGCCTCTGAAGAAACGCGCGATCGACCTGCACATCGTCTCGCGTGACCAAGCGGATGGCGATTTGCGACTTATCGCTATAGAGGGCGCGCCCGTGAAAGCGGCCGCGGTCGTCGGTCAGGCGCACAACCGCGCCCGGTTCCGCGTGCGGGTTGCGGAGATCGCTGCGATAGATCCAAAGATGCCCGGAGCGTAAACGTTCCACTCCCCGGGGGCTGATAACAACCGAAGGTTCGGTGACAACCGTGGGCGCGGCCATGGGCGATGAATTTATCCCGTTCGCTTGTTGGGGGCAAGCGAACCTTCGGCAGCGATTGCAGGCGATACGCGCGGTTAGGCGCCTGGCAGACCCATTTTACGCTTGCGATGAAGCTTGACGGCGGAGGAGCGCAGCGTGTCTGGAACGTTCTTGTTGTTCGTCAGTTTGAGGAGGTCGGTGGCATTGAGTCGCGGAAACAAGTGCAGGCTCACGTCTATGGGCGTCTTAGGATTGTTAATCAGATTTCGGACGATGGCGTAGTTCTTTACAAATATTCGCGTGAGGGCGATGGTGCGCAGAATCTCCGCGGGCAGGTTGGTCATGGCAGCGAACAATTCGACTTCGGTTTCGGTAAGGCGCGGCGATTGCAGTACGCACTTTTGCACCAGCTTATTGGAATCCCGGATCAGTAAAGCGCGTTCCGTGCGGCCGCCCTTGAGGGCTAGCGTCAGGCGCTCCACTACATTCATATGAGTCACGCGCTGCATCAGGGTTTCGCGTTTTGCGGCATCGGGCTCCAATTGCGCGGCGGCTTCGGCAATGTCGTCCGCCGACAATGTGCCTTTCTGAAGTTCGGCCAGCAATTGCTGCTGTTCTGTGCTGGCTGCAGGCGACGTACGGACCGCGGCCAGCAACTTTTCGTCGGAAGTTAATCGCTCGAGATTGTCGAGAAGCGCTTGGATCCCGGCCGATGTAAGGTGCGCTGCCGCGTCGGCGACGCCAGTTGCCGGGCACGCCGGGTTCTTAGCCAAGGCGTCGGCGACTCCCGCCTTGTCCCCCAGATGCTGGGAGCAGAAGTCGAAGAGCCGCATATCAGCGTCGGGACGGCCAGCGGCACTAACGAAATGCTCGGCAGGTTGGGTGAGCAGAACGGTTCGCGCGCGCTCCGAAATGGTACCGTCGGAGTCCGCTGCAAGTACCGCGAGGAGTTCCACGCGATCCTCCGGAGCCAACGCGACGCCGCCGTTGCAGATGGCGAGTTTTTGGTCCGGCCCGGCGTTTCCCGCGCGGACTTGCGCGCGCAGTTCGGCGCTAATGGGTTCCTCCAGAGGGTGCGGCGGGGGTGTCGCTAACGGAATCGTGTTCCGCCGGCGCCTGGGTCGAGGCGGGTAGCGGCGAGGCGTCAGCGGCCGGCTGCTGGCGTGCGGCCCGGCGGGCGCGATAAAACCTGTAGCCGAATATGCCTGCGAGCACGAGGAGCGCGAGCAAAATAAGCAGGGACATAGCGGCCAGCACTGGTTTCCAATCGCGCGGTATCTCCGCCGCAGGATGCGCGGCATCCGGGTTCTCCTTGGTTTCGAGGGAGTACTCGGCGATCAAATTTTCCTCATCCAGGCCCAGAAAACGCGCCACGCTGCGGATGAAGCCGCGGTTGAAGGCGCCTCCCGGAAGCGCGCTCCAGTGCGCTTTTTCCAGTGCTTCCAGGTAGCGCGTGTTGATGCGGGTGGCCGCGGAAATTTCTTCCAGGGAGACGCCGCGCATTTCTCGTTCGCGCTTTAGGTGTTCGCCGAAAGGAGTGGAGGACATTCCGCAGAGACCAACAAAAAATATAGGCGCGGCTGGAGAGAGTGTCAATGCTGCTCTCCGTTTGAGCTTGGCGAGACGGACCTTAGCATTTCGGCAATCGCTTTGGGATTGGACGTTGCGGTAGACGAAAACTGTTCACTATAATGACAACATTGATCCCTGACTCTCAAGACGCTCCGGAACGGAGCCCCTTGGAACGCACACGCCGCTCGGCCGATCCTAAGCCGTTTGAGGGCGTGGAGCGCCGCCGTAATCCACTCCCACTCGCGGCACCGATCGGCGGGATGCAGATCCATGAAGTTACGGTTTTCCACGAACTGGGCAAGGCACTCACGTCCTCGCTGCAACTCGACCAGGTTCTGCGCACCATCATGGAAAAGATCAACGAGGTGCTGCGCCCGGATACCTGGTCACTACTGCTGATGGATATGGAGAAGCAGGAACTCTACTTTCAGATCGCGACCGGCGAGGGGGCGGAGGCTCTGAAGGACGTGCGCATCAAGCCCGGCCAGGGCGTGGCTGGATGGGTGGCCCAGTCGGGAGAAGCTGTCGTTGTGCCCGATACCACGAAGGATTCACGGTTTTTTGCCCGCGTGGACGAGAAAACGAAAACGGCTACAAGCTCGATTGTGGCCGTGCCAGTGCGTTTCCGGGAGCAATGCCTGGGGGTGATCGAGCTGATCAACTGCATTGGTCCAGAGGGCTTTAGCCAGCGAGACCTGGCGCTCCTGGAGGCGCTGGCTGACTATGCGGCCATCGCCATCGAGAACGCCCGTCATGTGCAGCGCATTCACGAGCTGACGATTACTGACGACTGCACCACCCTCTACAATGCCCGGCACATGAATTTCATGCTGGACACGGAGATTTACCGCTCGCACCGTTACGCCTTCGAATTTTCGCTCATTTTCATCGATCTCGATCACTTCAAGAATGTAAACGACACGCACGGCCACCTGATGGGCTCGAAACTATTGGGCGAGATTGGCCAAGCCATCAAAGACAAGTGCCGGATGATCGACCTGGCGTTTCGCTACGGAGGCGACGAATTCGTGATTCTTCTGCCCCAAACCTCGAAGGACAACGCATTGGGCGTGGCGCACCGCTTACACAAGCTAATCCGCGAGACGTTCTGGCTGAAGCAAGAGGACTTGAACATCCAGATCAGCGCGAGCATCGGAGTGGCTTCCTATCCCACTGACTCGCGCACCAAGGCGGAACTTTTGCACCTCGCCGATGAGGCCATGTACCTGGTGAAGAACACCACGCGAGATTGCGTGGCCGCAGCCGGCGTCGGGCTGCTTCCCCAGCGCGGCTAGCGCTGGCGTCCTCCTGTTGTCCCCTGCACACCACTTCCCTATACTCGGCGTCTAAGGCAATTCAGGAGCTTTGCTGTTGCGCAATCGGGAAGCAGCACGTTACGCCGCCTGGGCGGGCATCGCCGCAGGGGCGGTGATTTTGATCGTCGCGGGATTCTACACCCAGCGCGGCATCCGCGACGCTCGCGCTCGCCGCGCGCAACCGATCGCCGTGCCCGCCGCAGTGCAGCAGCAATCCGCGCAGTTCTCTTTTTCCAAAGTGGAGCAGGATCGCACTCTGTTTACCGTTCGCGCTTCCCGCGCTACGCAGTTCAAGGATCAGAATCGCGCGCTTCTCGAGGACGTGTGGATTACCGTCTACGGACCCAAGGGCGATCGCAATGACAATGTCCACACACGTGAGTGTAGCTACGAGCCGGAAGGTGGAGAGGTTCGCTGCCAGGGCAAAGTGCAAATTGATATTGCCGCAGCGGGGCCCGCTCTCGATCGACCCGCACTGCCGACCTTGCAAGTGACCACCAGCGACCTTTCGTTTAACCGCGATACAGGCGAGGCTTCCACGGCCGCGCCCGTCGAGTTTAAGTTCGCGGGTGGGCAAGGACACGGTGTGGGCGTCACCTACAGCCAGCGCGATTCGGTGGTGCGAGTGCAACATACCGTCGAATTTGCGCTTGAGGCCTCAGATCGCACCGGCGGCTTGCCGGTCAGCGCTACCGGGAGCGCGCTGGACATCAGGCGCGACCAGCACGATGTGGTGCTGGAGGGACCCGCCAATATCCGCCAAGGAGGCCGCGAACTTGTCGCGGACCGCATTTCGGTGCAGTTGGACGCGGACAACCACGCGCGTGCGGTAATTGCTGAAGGGCATCCGCAAATTCACGCCCAGGAAGGCGGAGGCGAAATCGCCGTGCTGGCGCAACGCGTTGAGACCTCACTGAACCCCGCCGGCTGGGCTGAAAATATCGTTCTAGATGGTCCAGTCAATGCGGCTCGCGAATCCGCCTCGGGTACGGACCACTTTTCCGCCGCGAAGGTAGAGATTGCCATGCTCCCGGGACACAACCTGGCGAAGGAGATGATCGCGACGGGCAGCGTAGTTGGGGAATCGAAGCAGGGCAGGGATTCACGCACGCTGAGGACTGAGGCGCTGCGGGTGGTATTCGTGGGCAGCGCCGGTACGAGTGGGGGAGCGTCGTCAGGCAAGGCGACGAGCAAGCAGCGCATCGAGAGCGCCGAAACGCTCGCGCCGGCCACCATCGTAACGACCAGCGCGGCTGACACTACCACCCTCACTGCTAAGAAATTCGTTGCCGGATTGGGGCCGAGCGGCCGGCTCGACAAGCTCCTTGGCCATGGCGGCGTAGACGTGCGCCGGGAACTCGGCAAGGAAGCGCCGCAGACCATCTCCGCGGCGGAGATGGCCGCGACGTTCGCGCCTAGCGGCGATTGGAACACGGTCGACGAAACCGGGGGTGTCCACTTCCAGCAGGCGGATCGTCAGGTCACAGCAGCTCACGCGAATTTTGTCCGCGCGACCAACGTCGTGACGCTCGATGGAGCGCCCGTGCTTTCCGATTCCATGAGCCGAACGTCTGCCGGAAACGTGATTATCGATCAGCAGTCCGGAGAGGTACGCGCGAGCGGGGGTGTCGTTTCGACCTATCTCGCATCCGCGCAAGGGGATTCTGTCGGCTTGGGCGCGGGGGCAGCGCATGTTTCTGCTGACGGGCTCGCCGGGTCTATTTCCTCGGGGCACGCCGTCTACAACGGGCACGCCCGCCTCTGGCAAGGGGATTCGGTTCTGGACTCGGATCGCATCGAACTCTGGCGCGATGACAAACGCCTGCTGGCAACCGGACATGTGGTGGCCGTATTCCCGCAAGCGGGGGGCCCGCTCGCAAAGTCTTTCGGGCAGCTAGGCGCTGCGCCTTCAAAGGTGCCGGCTGCAAAAGTGCCGCCATCGCCATCGCCTAAGACAACTAATACGGCGGCAACTGGTTCATCCAGCGCGCCCGCCCTTTGGAAAGTTGTGGCGCCGTCGCTCGCCTATTGGAGCGACCAAGGCAAGGCGCGGCTTGAGGGAGGAGTGCTCGCCCGCTCCGGTGACGCGTCCCTCGAATCCCGAACCATGGACATATACCTGGGCCAAGCGCCCTCGGGTTCTACGGGAGGCCCCAGGGAGGGCCAGGGTGCGGCCTTAGGAGCCCGTCAGCTGAGCCGATTACTCGCACAGGGGGGTGCCGTCGTGCGCCAAGGCGACCGCAAGGGCGTCGGGGAGCAAGCCGAGTACACGGCGGCCGATGGAAAGTTCGTTCTTTCGGGCGGAGAGGTCACCGTTACCGACGCCTCTAGCAACACGTCCTCCGGGCGTTCGTTGACCTTCTTTGTGGCGAATGATACGATTTTCCTTGATTCACAAGAGGGTTCGCGCACGCTCACGAAACACCGGGTTGAGAAATGAACCGGCATGTTGAAGCTCCAAGCCGACGATCTCCGCAAGTCCTATCGTAGCCGGAAAGTCGTTGATAACGTCAGTTTGGAAGTTCAGCAGGGTGAAGTAGTTGGGCTGCTCGGCCCGAATGGCGCTGGAAAGACCACGACTTTTTACATCCTGGTCGGCCTTGCGCGCCCCGATTATGGGCGTGTTTTGTTGGACGGCGAGGATATAACCGATCTTCCCATGTACCTCCGGGCCCGTAGTGGCATCAGCTACCTTCCCCAGGAACCTTCTGTTTTTCGCAAGCTGACGGTCGAAGACAATCTCCTGGCTATTTTGGAAACGTTATCTCTGACTCCGGAACAGAGGCGCGACCGGGTCGAGGAGCTTTTGGCGCAGATGGGGTTGGAAGGGGTACGCTACAGTCAGGCGTACGTTCTGTCCGGTGGGGAACGCCGCCGGCTGGAGATCGCCCGCTCGCTGGTACTCTCCCCCTCGTTTCTACTGCTGGACGAACCCTTTGCGGGGATCGACCCTCTAACTGTAGTCGATATCCAGAAGATTATTGCCGATCTGAGCGCCGCGGGGATAGGCATTCTGGTCACCGACCACAACGTCCGCGATACACTGGCAGTGACGCAGCGGGCGTATATCATCAGCGATGGGAAGATTCTGGCGGCCGGAAGTCCGACCGAGCTCTCCGAGAACGCCGATGTGCGCCGCATCTATCTAGGAGAAGGTTTCCGGCTGAACTAAGCTGGAGTTGAACGAAGACTCATGAACTGGCTATCACCCAAACTCAGTCTCCGCGTGGCTCAGAAGCAGATTCTGACCCCGGGCCTCGTGCAGATGGTCAGCGTGCTGGCCCTGAATCGCCTCGAGCTCCGGGAGATGATCAATCAGGAGATGATGGCCAACCCCGTTCTCGAGGAGCTGCCCGAAGAGGGAGTTACCGCTGAGAGCTACACCGACGAGGCCTTCCTCAAGAAGGAAACCGAAAACGTCCCGGAAACGCCGGGCGCCAATCCCTTCGACGAGTTCGACTTTGGCTCCTTCTTCACCCAGTACTTGGATACTGGCGCCGAGCGCATGGCCAGCGGTGAACACGAGGAGATCGAGCGGCCGTCGTTCGATAAGTTCCTTTCCTCGCCAGCGAGCTTGGCCGACCACCTTGCCTGGCAATTGAGCGTGAGCATCTGCAGCGAAACGGTGAGCAAGATCGCCGAAGCGATCATCGGCAACCTCGATGAGAACGGCTATTTGACCGCCACGCTCCAGGAAATTGCCGAATCCGCTAACTACTCCATGGAAGATGTCGAAGAGGCTCTCACCATGGTGCAGGAGTTCGATCCGCCCGGTATAGCCGCCCGCGACCTGACGGAATGCCTGCTGCTGCAAATCAAACTGTTGGATCCGGACAATGCGCTTGCCAAGCTGATTGTCGCCGAGCACTTGAAGCTGCTGCAAAACAATCAGCTCAAGGAAGTGGCGCGCGCGCTGAATCGCCCCGTCGAAATGGTCAAGCGCGCTGTGGATGTGATCAAGCGCCTCGATCCCAAGCCGGGGCTTCGCTATAACAAAATCGAGCCGCGTCTGGTCGAACCGGACGTGCAGTTTCGCAAGGTGGACGGCGAATGGCAGGTGTTCATCAACGACGATGACCTGCCGCAATTGCGCCTGAATCCCACGTATCGTCGCCTGTTAGCTCGTGACGCCGCGGACCGCGATGTTCGCAACTATGTAAAAGAACGCTTCACCGCCGCCATCCAGTTGATGAAAAACATCGAGCAGCGCAAACACACCATCGCCCGCGTCTGCCATTCCATTCTGCGGCGCCAGGGCGATTTCCTCGACTACGGGCCCGATCATCTGAAGCCCATGATGATCAAGGAAGTGGCCGAAGAAGTGGGTGTGCATCCCTCGACTGTCAGCCGCGCCGTGGCCAACAAGTACGTGCATACGCCGCAGGGCGTGCTCGAACTTCGAAGCTTCTTTTCGGAATCCGTGAATGGCCCGCAGGGCGGCGAGATGTCGCTGCAATCATTGAAACGCCGCGTAAAGGCCATGATCGACGAGGAAGACACGTCCCATCCGCTCACCGACGAGCAGATCACCAAGAAACTCAGCGATGAAGGCATCCAGGTGACCCGGCGCACGGTGGCCAAATATCGAGAAGACCTTCGCATTCCCAGCACGCATCGCCGCCGGGTGAAGGCCTAGCGCCAACCGGCCGTGACGCGCACTTCAAGCAAGCGACCCCCCGCAAAAATCGGCGCACGCCAATTGGTGGTCGTCACCGGCCTTTCCGGTTCGGGAAAGGGTTCGGTGCTGAACACCTTCGAAGATCTGGGTTTTTATTGCGTCGATAATCTACCCGTCGCGCTGATCCCGAAATTCACCGAACTCTACGAGGAAAACAGCGGAGAGATCGAACGTGCAGCTCTGCTGGTCGATGCTCGCGAAGGCGAGCAGATCGAAAAGCTGCCTGGTATCGTTCGCCAGCTGCGTGGCCGCCATCCTGTGACGCTGGTTTTTCTGGAGGCGAGCAATGAGGCTCTGAAACGCCGTTTCAGCGAGACCCGCCGCCCGCATCCCCTGGGCCGCGGCGGATCGATCACCGAAAGCATCGCCGCGGAGCGGCGTCGCATGGCTCCCATCCGCCGTCTCGCTGACGTGGTCATCGACACCTCGCGGTTCAACGTCCACGAACTCCGCCAATTTGTCACCGACCGCTTCCAAAGTCCCGACCGCAGTCCTTTGCTCATTTCTTCGGTCAGCTTTGGATTTCGCTACGGCATCCCCAGCGACGCGGACCTCGTGTTCGACGTGCGCTTTCTCCCCAACCCGCACTTTGTGCCGAAGCTTCGGCCCTTTAGCGGCAAAGACGCGCGTGTGGCTCGCTACATTCGTTCGTTTCCGCAAACCGGTGAATTTTTGCGGCGCATCGAGAGCCTGCTGGGATATTTGATTCCTCATTACATCCGCGAAGGGAAAAGCTACTTGACCATCGCGTTGGGATGCACGGGCGGCCGCCACCGTTCGGTGGCCTTGGCTGAAGTGATCGCGCGCGCCCTCAAGCGCAAAGGGTATGCGACCAAGGTCGTGCATCGCGACCTGAATAAGTCGCTGGCCTGAGGAACACGGCTTTTCGTTTACGCCTTGCGCAATGGCCGCGACCTGAATAGGCTAGGCTAGATCGATTCGGCGTATTGGCCGCCGGGCGGGGTTGGGCCGGCCGCGCCATCGCTCCGCCGAAGATTAGCAGCGCTCGTGAGAGCAGTTCGGGGGACTGCGCATCGCACCCATGGACGGCACATCGCACGCCACAGACCGCGGCGAAATTCTACGCCTGCTGCGGTATTCACGCCCGTACGCGGGCCTTCTCGCCGTGGGCGTTCTGCTAATGGCGCTGATGGCGATCATTGAAGGTTTGGTCGCTTTCTCGCTGAAGCCCGCCCTTGATATCGTCCTCAATCCCCATTCGGCCTTGCAGACGCTGACGCTTTTTACCATCCCGTTCACGTATCACACCATAACTCTCAATACCTTCGTGCCCCATCGCATTCACAACGTCTGGAACGTTTTCGCCATATCGATCGTTCTAATGTTTCTCATCAAAGGTGGGGCGGAGTATTTCGGGAGCGTGATTATTCAGTACGTGGGACTTTCGGGCGTGATGGACTTGAGGAACGACGCCTACAGCAAAGTCGTCCAGCAGCCAGTTGGGTTCTTCGAGCACAATCCGGTCGGCCGCGTAATGTCCGCTGTCATCAGCGATATCGAACAGATTCGCGGCACGTTTTCCGAATGGCTGGCGGATTTCTTCCGTCAGATCATGAATTTCATCGGATTCGTCGCCGTTCTTCTGATCGTCAACTGGAGGATGACGCTTGGTTCCGCGCTGCTGATTCCCCTGGTCGTGTGGCCGGTGAGTAAATTCGGCCGGCGCATTCGCAGCTCGTCGCAAAGAAGCCGTTCGCGCCTGGCGGATTTGAGCCAGATTTTGCAGGAGACCATCAGCGGTAATCGCGTGGTGAAGGCCTTCGGCATGGAGGGATTCGAGATCCGGAAATTCCGCGAGGCGGCGCGTAATCTTTTACGAGAGAACATGCATTGGGGGCGCGCTTGGGCCGCCACTCCGCCGCTTATGGATCTGCTCGGCGGCGTGGTAATTGCCGCGATTCTCCTGGTCGCTCGCGACGAAATCAAGATCGGGCGAATGACCGTCGGCTTATTCGGCGTTTTCGTCTACGCGCTTTTCAAGGCTTACGAGCCGGTAAAGCGCATCGGCAGCACCTATCAGCTTTTCCTGCAGGCGGCGGGCACCTCCGCGCAGGTGTTTTCCTTCCTCGATCTACCCGAAGAAGTCATGGACGAGCCTGGGGCCAAAGTGTTGCCGCGATTTGCGG
>Ga0302324_100002788_pt1 | contig 39808 bp, 30 predicted proteins | sample Palsa_T0_1_FD_201949 | JGI IMG/M metagenome (GOLD analysis project Ga0302324, IMG submission 201949) | Peat permafrost microbial communities from Stordalen Mire near Abisko, Sweden - Palsa_T0_1 | ecosystem: Environmental > Terrestrial > Soil > Palsa > Peat permafrost | place: Sweden: Abisko...
CAGCTGGGGCCCGGCGAGAGCAAGACGGCCGACGTTGCCGTGAAGCATCAGGGGGATGCGGCATGGAAGGCGGCGAATGGCGACGGCAATCTGGACCATCGGAACAGCCTGGCCCGGGCTGCGGTGGACGCGGCTAGCAATGTGCGGCCGGGTAACGGGAAGGTGGTTTACGTCAATAATCTGGAGGAGATGTTTCCGCCCGGGCCGGGCCTGGGTTTGCTGAGGGAAAACTGCACCGGTTGCCATGGCGAAGGATTTGGTTCCAAGCATTACACCAAGGACGGGTTTATTCAGGGCATCGAGCGGGCTACCGAGACTGGCCCCGGTTATAACGAATATGCGATCGCTCTGGGCCGGACGCCTATTAACAGGAGCCAGAAGGAACTGATGGCGGATTATCTCGTGAAGAACTTCGGGCCGGGTTTGCCGGACAGGGTGCTGCGATTGGATCCTCTGGTTCCGGATGAGAGCGTGGTTTCGAAGCAGATTTATGTTTCGTATGACGTGCCCGAAGATCTGGCGTTCGCTCCTGGGGAGGACGAACTGTTGGGCGACATCGTGGATGGGGTCGCTCCGCAAGAGCCCACGCCATATGCGGTGCACCATCTGCAGGAAGTGTTTATTTCGCCGGTGGATGGGAACGTGTGGATCAGCTGCGGGAGCTGCAATTCGCTGCTTCGGCTGAATCCGACGGCTTACGATTCGGCGGAGCGATGGAAGAACTATCCCATCAAGGGGAAGAACCATGTGCAGCCGAGCGGCATTGGCATCGATAAAGACGGCCGCGTATGGTGGCCGGAATTAAGAGGCGGGATGCTTGGCGAGCTCGATCCGACGACTGGGGTGCAGGTGCGTCATCGGCTTCCGCAACAGGTGGGGGCAATCCACGAAGCGGTAATCGACAAGCACGGAAATATCGGCTTTGGGCTGATATGGGGGGCGGAGTTCGGCAGGTATGAGGCCAAGACGCACAAGATTCACATGTATCCCACGCCTACGCCCGACAACGGCATCTACGGGCTGGTGTTCGACGAGCACGGCAACATGTGGGGAGCCGGTTGGGAGAAAGGCACCATCAACAAGTGGGACGTGGACACGGAAGCGGTGAAGGAATATAAGGTGCCGAACTCCTGGGGGATGCTTCGCCGGATCAGCGTGGACTCCAAGGGGATCGTCTGGGCCGGGGAATATAACACCGGGATTCTGGCGAGGTTCGATCCGGCGACGGAGAAGCTTACCGAGTACAAGATTCCGCTGAGCGGGGCCAATCCTTACGATACTTGGCCGGATCGCTCCGGCAATATCTGGATTGGGGATCAGCCTCACAGCGCGTTGATCAAGTTCGATCCCAACACCGCGAAATTCACGTTTTATCCGATGCCGCAACCGCACCAGAGCGTGCCCAAATTCCAGGTGGCGGACGACAATACGATCTGGTTTGGAACGAGAGGCAAGAAGGTCGCCGCGGCGGTGCACTTCTATCCTGATGGCTACACGGCGGGGGCTCCGCCGATTCCGTGATACTCGCCTTCGGCATCCGCCGGCATCCGGGGACTTAAATCGCTCCATACGCGACGGGGTACCTGCAGCCTCGCCCCTAAGAGCTGTCGAGCCTGTGTGGCAATTGGCTAAATCGTCCCTCAGCGGCTGAAGCCGCATTGATCTTCCGGCATTTGCGGCACGGATAAATCCGTGCCCTGACAAAAACAGCCGTTGCCACACAAGCTCTGTCGCCGTTTCGCACAAAAAATCGCGGTTAAAATCACAATTAAATATTGACACTTTCTTTTTTTTACGCTATACGCTGCGCTATTAGTACTACCTTACACGATTCAATCAAAGCCTGGCTCGAGGACGCAGTTGGGTACGCTGCGGCTTCGGGTATGGAAATAAAAACCGCAGCATAAGGGGACAGCCAATGACAGGAAGGATCTTGAAGGCTTGCTACAGGTGTGTCTTTGCGGCGACTCTGGTTGCAATGGCTCTGTCCGTTATGGCTTCGAGGCTTCCCGCCCAGTCGTCTTCGACGGGCGCGTTGACGGGAACCGTGAGGGACTCTTCGGGTGCGGTTGTTCCGAACGCGACCGTCACGGTGACCAGCGTCGCCACCGGGCAGGCGCGCGTGGTCACGACGAGCGTCAACGGAACCTACACGGTTGGGTTCCTGCCGCCGGGCGATTACCGCGTGAAGTTTGAAGCCTCCGGGTTCTCTACGGAGACCGTCCCCACAGTTACCGTTAACGTGACCGAGACACCTGTGCTCGACCGGGTTTTGACTGTGGGTACCCAATCGCAGCAAGTGGAGGTTCGCGGGGAACAGGTGGAACAGGTGCAAACGTCCACCTCGACCCTGGGCACGGTCGTGAGTTCTGAAACGCTCACCTCGATTCCCATGACCACGCGCGACTACACCAACCTGCTGGGCCTGACGGCCGGCGCGAGTGCGGGTGTGTTCGATGCGGCCAACATGGGAAGGGGTATCACGGACATCGCGGTGAATGGCTCGACCAACGCGCAGAATAATTTCCAGATGGACGGCGCGCCGGTGTCGCCGGTGATTGGTTCGGCCGGATACATTGGCACGGGCGGCGGCGCTTTTGGCGGCGGCAACAATCCCGGAATCGGGACGGTGAGCCCGGACGCTCTCGAGGAATTCAAGATTCAGACATCGATGTTCGATGCCGGCGCCGGCCGCAAACCGGGCGCCAGCGTGAATGTGGTCACCAAGTCCGGCACGAACCAGTTTCACGGCACTGCGTTTGAGTTCTTCCGCAATACGGCTCTCAACGCCAACGACTTTTTCCGCAAGATACAGCTGCCTGTGAACGGCGTCCTCGAAAACAGCCGCCAGGCTCTGGATCAGAACCAGTTCGGCGGAGTATTCGGCGGACCGGTGAAGAAGGACAAGCTGTTCTTCTTCCTGTCGTATCAGGAGACTCGCCAGAAAAACGGGATTTCGCCGGCTGGACAGGCCACTCCTACGCTCGTGGGAATTCCCTCCGGTGACCGATCGACCGCTGCTTTCAAGGCAGCGTTAGGTGCGGCATTTTGCCCGAACGGCAGCGCCACCAAAGGCGGCGGCGCCAGCGTCAACGGCCCTGCGCTGGGCGGCACGACGGTCGCGTGCAATGGAGCGAATATCAATCCCGTGGCCCTCAATATCCTCAACCTGAAGAACGCGGCGGATGGCAGCTACTTCATTGAGGCTTCGAGCACGGGAGTGAACCAGCCCATCTCCTACAGCAGCCCGGCCCATTTCACCGAGCACCAGGCCCTGGGTAACTTCGATTGGTTACTCAATAGCAAAAACACGATTGCAGGACGCTGGTTCTATAGCCTGGATTTGACCAATGCCACCGTAGGGTTGGGCACCACCGCCACGACGGTGCCGCAAGCCATGCCCGGGGTTCCCGGCGCCGCGCATGTTCCGACGGAGTATGTGGTCGGCAAGATTACCTCGACCCTTACCAACAACCTGGTGAATGAAGCGCGGTTTGCGCTTCAGCGGAACGTGGCGTACAGCATCAACGAAATGCCCTTCACCAATAGCTCGGTGGGCATCGCTTCCATCAATCCGTCATTCGGCATTCTGGACAGCATGACGGTTAAGGGACTCTTCACGTGGGGAAGCCCCGGCCCTTCCGCAAGCTACGTCACCACTTGGGAAGCGACGGACTCGCTGTCCTGGTCGCACGGGAAGCACACCATTCGTACCGGCTTTGAAATTGAACGAGACCAGCAGCAATATCATTTGGGTAGTCTTGGCGTCGGAAACCTCACTTTCTCGAGTTTCCAGGATTTCCTGCTCGGCCTGCCCGGCTGTGCGCCTGGTACCGGGACAACCGCCACCACCACAACGGCCGCGACAGGGGCGTGCCTTGCCAGTCAGTTGGCGGGGACCACGAACGGCACGGCCCAGAGCAATATTTCCAGCTCCGGCACGAATGCTTCGGTCCAGCCGCCGCAGGGTCTATTGAAGGAGTTCCGCATACCCGCGGCGAACGCTTTCGTGCAGGACGATTTCAAGGTTAGCGGCAATCTGACTCTGAACATGGGACTTCGCTGGGAGTATATCGGCCTCGAATCGGATAACAGCGGAAACAACGTCAATATCTGGCCGAGTTTGATCAACCTGGTCAACACTCCTGTGACACAGGGAGGAACTCTGGGAACTACATTCGCAACGGGTTCGCTGGCCGGGTTTGTGGTGCCCTCGAATTTCAGGTACTCGATCTACCCGGCTCCGCCTGTGGGAGGCCTGTTCCAGAGCAATCATCAGATCCCCAGCCAGAACAATCCCTCGAAAACCGACTTTGCCCCGCGTTTTGGTTTTGCGTGGAAACCCCTGGCGAGCGATCGCTTTGTTGTGCGCAGCGGAGCGGGACTCTTCTTCGATCGCATAGGCTCGACCCAGTACGATAAAGGGGCGATTCAAATTCCCCCGTATTTGTATCCGGTCTTTCAGTCCGGGGCCGCAAACTATTTCTCCACTTTTGCTCAGCCGTATGTGCCAGCGACTCTCGGATGGCAGACTCGCTGGGTCAACATCAACACCGCGACAGGTTCGGGGACAAGCTCCAACATCAACGATCTTCTGATGGGGCCGATCTATCGCTCTCCGCTGACGTATCAATGGAATCTCAACATTCAGTACGAGTTCCTGCCGCAATGGGTGCTTGAGCTGGGTTATGTGGGAACCCGGGCGATTCATCAGACTCCCGATAACCTGGTGGCCAACGGACAGGAGCGGGCGCTCAACGAGGCGGCCCTGGCAAGCCCCAGCAATCCCGTCAACGGCATTACCTTCAACACGACCGCGAATGCCGCTGTTCGCGTACCTTATTTGGGCTTCGCAACGGGCGGTTTGCAGGATGACGCAACCATTGCAGACGCCAAATACAACAGCTTGCAGGCCACGGTGCGCAAGCAGTTTTCCCGCGGGTTCACGATGCAGGCGGCCTATACGTGGTCACGCGGCGTAGATACAGAGAGCTATGTCACGCTCAATGACCCCGACCTCCCTTTGAAATACGGACTCAGCCCGGCGTTCCGACCACAGCGCGTCACGATTAACTACAACTGGAACCTACCCTTCGGCAGCCACCAGGGCTTCCTCGATAAGCTCACCAGTGGCTGGAACTTGTCCGGCGTCACGGTCGTGCAGAGCGGCGTAGCCCTGACGGTGTTGGACACTCGGGGAGGGACCGTGTATGGGTTTGGGTCTGGAACCGTGGTGAATTCGACAGCTCAGTTTGTGGCCGGGATGACCAACGCAAACGTCGCTACCACGGGAGGTGACGAGTCGCGACTGGGAGGCTCGATTCTTGGCGGACCGGGTTGGCTCAACAAGGCTGCATTCGTTTCTACAGGTCCGCCGGTCATCGGCGCCGGGAATGGAGGCGCGGGTGGAACCGGCTACGGCAACGGTGGATATGGCGAAACTCTGGGGCCCGGGCAGTTCAACTGGGACGTGGCCCTGGTGAAGACCACCAAGGTGGGCGGCCTCCGGGAGGACGCCACGCTGCAGTTCCGTACGGAATTCTTCAACGCCTTCAACCACGCGCAGTTCAACGTGCCGGTGAGCGTAGACGTATCCAGTTCGACCTTCGGGCAGATTACCAGCACGTCGGTGAACCCGAGGCTGATTCAGTTTGCGCTGAAGTACGCGTTCTAGAACCGGTCACCGATCTCACGGATGCTTCGATCAGCCGGATTCACCTCGGGGGTTAAAGCCCCTTTGGCCACGGGGCTTTTTGGCACGGATGAATCCGTGCCCTGACGGAAAACCGACGTTGCCTCACGGACTCTGAAGCTCCGACACCCTAAAAGGCTCGGCGGATTGCAGCGATGTTGCTCGAATTGGGGCACGAAGAGGGATTCTTCCTCGCTGCGCTCGTTCAGAATGACACCGAAGGGCAAAAGACTAAGCGGTTGTTGCCACACAGACTCCGAAGACGTGACATACGAAGACTCTCGTGGCTGAGCGCTCGTTTGGATTAGCAGCCGTGGCGCCCGTAGGCGCTGAGATCCTTGCAGCCGCCTACGCGGCGGGGCGGGATGGGCAGCGTCGCCAGCTTCAACTCGTACTCGGGGTACATCGTTTCCGCTCCGCCTCGTGCTGCCTCGTACGGGATTCCGTAGGTTTCCGCATATTCCTTGAGGAACTTATTTGTGCCGGGCAGGCGATGGGGGACCCAACTTCTCGGGTGCTCTACTTCGATGCTGGGGATGCAATGGGAAGGTGTGAGAGCGAAGCCGAGATCGAGTACCCAGTGGGAGGTTCGAATATCGCGCTCGGTTAGGTAGGCGGGGTCTCGTACTATCGTTACGAGGGTGAAGTAATCTCCGTGGCGAATGAAATATTCGACCATCCTGGCGCGATCGCTGCGGGGCAGGCCGTTGCGGCGCAGCCAGCCTTCCTTTAGGTGGGTGGTTACCACCTTCATCATGTCCCCTTCCCATTCGCCTGTTGAGAAGCCCTCCCACGTGTGGACTGCGTAGTCCGGCGGGTGGGGGCGGCCGTCCATGTAGATGGTTCGCTGGGGCAGCATCCACATAATCGTTGTGTGCCAAGCCGTGATTTGCTCGGTCAGCGGGTCGAGATCCGGCCAGACGCGCATGCTCGATGGGCCGCGCGGGGCGTAGTCGGAGGGATGGGGCTCGCATTCGTGCTCGATTTGCGTCCACTTTTCGGCGTCCCAGGCGTCGGCCCTCATGCGGGCTTGATCGTTGATGGGGAGGCCTGTGTAATCGCCGATTTCGGCATCGGGAGCGTCTTTCGGTCCCCGGGCGCCCCATTCTCCCGATAAATCCACTTGCCCGAACGCGGAGTGTGCTAACAGCAGCGCCGCGAGCAAAACCAGCGGTGCGTGAAGCCTGATGTGCCAGGGCATAAGCGGCCTCCTCTTGGTCACGCGAACGTTAGTCACGCGAAACCTTCTTACCGGTCAGATAAAAGTAGCCGACCTTGTTGTTCGATGGGCTGCCATACCACATGCGTCCCTCGGCATCGAGGAAGAATTCGCGAATGGTATTTTCGGAATGGGGAAACGGATACTGCGTGATCTTGCCGGTGGCGGGATCGAGGCGGCCGAGCACGTCGAAGTAATAGGAGGAATACCAGATGTCGCCGTTCGCGTCGACGCCCAGCCCATAGGGATGGGTGAGCGGGCCGGTGGGCAGATCGTATTCGTGAAAGGTTTCGGTTTTGGGGTCGAAGCTTCCGAGTTTCCCGCGATTGTATTCACCGAACCAGATGATTCCTTTGAAATCGATCTGAATGCGGCGCGGTAGGCCGTCTTTCGTCGGCACCGCATACCTGGTCATTTTCAGCGTTTGCCAATCCATCTTCACTACTTGCCCTGGCGTGCCGGTGATCGTGAACCAGATGTTTCCCTGTGTATCGTTGGCGATGCTGTAGGTGTGGCCGGTCTCCCAATAATTGGTGAACTTGCCGGTTTCGGGGACGAAGCGGCTTAGAGGCTCGCCTGTGACCCACACGTTTCCGCCGGGGTCGAAGCGCACGGTGTGTTTGGATCCGCCCTCTTTAACGCCTTCCTTGCCAGGCTCGAAGGGATCGAGAAATTCGGTGATGCGCCTGGTTTGCGGGTCCCATCTCCCTAGCTTATTGGGGGCTTGCTCTGCCAGCCAGACGGAACCGTCGGAGGCTTCCACGGCGGAATGGACTGCCGCGGTGCCGGGGTTGGGAGCGGGGAAATCCTCCATCGCGCCTGTTTTTGCGTCGAGCCGCGTGATTTTGTTGGCCGAGCCGAAGTTCGGAATCCATAGATAGCCGTCTTTGCCGGGAGCGGCACTAAAGGGCATGCGATCCGGGCCGGGCATGTCATATTCCACGTAGACAATTTTCGAGGCGTCGCTGGTGAACTTCACTGCCATGTTGTCTTTGTATCCGGGAAGATCGGCTGGGGATTTGGGCAGGGTGGCTTCGGCGCCGAAAGCATTGTCGAGATAGCCGGCGAGTTGGCTGGCATCCTGGTCGGTTACGAAGTCCAGGCTGAAGTGCATGGCGTCCCGCATGTATTGCACGCGATCTTTCCAGCCATCCAAATCGCGCCTCACGGCGGCCATGCGGGTCTGAAAACCATGGCACGCAAAACAATCGTGGAACAGCAGGTCTTTTCCCGTGCCGGGGGGTAGAAGAGCGCGAGCCTGGTCGATGGAGAGATCGCTCCAGCGGATCATGTCCTTTTGCAGCGTGAAATCGTAAGAGGTATTTTGATTCGACTTCAGGCTCACCCCCGGGCGGTCGTCTGCGCGGTAGCCAACGGCTTTGATGTGCAGGCGATACTCTCCGGCGGGGACCTTTTCGAGGAGGAAGCGGCCCTGGGCGTCCGACAGCGCTATGAAGGTTATTTTGTTTTGGGTGTTCTGCGCCTCGACGAATCCGCCTTCGAAGGGCGCGCCATCGGGCCCCTTCACGGTGCCGGCGACCGTTGCGGCAGAGGCGAACGTGGAGGAAAAAGCCAACAGGCTGGCGAGGGCGAAAGTCCTACTGAGCCACTGCATGAAAGGCTCCTTCTGAAAGGAATGGCCAGATGGCTGTTTCTCCTTCGGCCCGAAGACTATTCTTCCTGCCCTGCCATGTCAATCACGAGAATCAAGTTATGAGTTCGGGAATATCTTGGGATGAGGCTTACTGGAAGGCGCGTTGCGGATGGGCGACGGTGGTGGGGTTGATGCTATAGTGCTGGCGCCAAGATCCTGCCGGAGGTGAGGCGGGATCTATGCTGAGCGCGTCGTGGCGCTCGCAGGGAGGGTACAGCGGTGCTCAAGAGACTTTTTTGCGCGGTTCTTTTTATCGTCGGCACTGCTCGAGCGCAGCAGCCTGCGGCGCCCGTTCGAACCTTCGCGAACCGCTGCAGAATCTGCCACGGGAGCGACGGCAACGGGACTGACCGTGCTCCGGCTCTTCTCGGCTTTGTGGCTTCCCATTCGGACGCAGAAATTACCACGCTGGTACACACGGGGCGCCTTGATAAAGGAATGCCGCGTTTCGACTTTACCGATGACGAGATGACAGCGCTGCTCGCTCATCTGCGCGGCCTGGTATCGGGTGCCGTGGTCCCTGCGGCAGACCCACGCGCCGCACTTCGGGGTAACACCTTCCAGCCACACGCGGTGAGCCTGATGCTGCAGGATGGCCGCAAACTCGACGGCACATTGATGAGCGAGACCGCATTCAGCGCTACTGTGGCCACCGCTGACGGCAAGTTCCATTTGCTGGCGCGCGACGGCGACGTATACCGCGAGCGACCGATTGAGCCCAAGCAGGATTGGACGAGCTACGACGGAAGCTTCACGGGGAATCGCTACAGCTCGCTGGCGCAAATCAATGTGAAAAATGTGCAGCGGCTTTCACCGGTCTGGGTGTTTCCCAATCCCACCGCGGTGCAGCTGGAGGTGACTCCGATCGTGTCGGATGGAATCATGTACATCACGGCGCCTAACGAAGCCTACGCACTCGACGCGACCACGGGGCGGCAGATCTGGTCGTTCAAAATGCCGCGGACTCCCGGGCTTTTGAGTTCGGCGGGGGACGGCGCGAATCGCGGTGTGGCCATTTCGGGGGACCGCATCTTCATGGTTACCGACAGTGCTCATCTGCTCGCGCTGGATCGCATCACGGGCAAAAAAGTGTGGGACGTCATGATGGGAGACACGAAAGAGGGCTATAGCGCGACGAGTGCGCCGCTAGTGATCGGGGATTTGGTGCTTTCCGGCGTGGCGGGCGGCGAGGAAGGGGCGCGCGGGTTCGTCGATGCGTATCAGGCTTCTTCGGGTGAGCGGGTGTGGCGGTTCTACACAATTCCTTTGCGCGGCGAGAAAGGCTCTGAAACATGGGTCGGGAATGCGCTGGAGCATGGTTGCGGCGCCACGTGGATTACCGGCTCCTACGATCCGGGCCTGGAAACGGTGTATTGGGCTGTCGGCAATCCCTGCCCGGATTTCAATGGGGATGAACGCAAGGGCGACAACCTGTATACCGCGAGCGTCGTGGCCCTGAATGTGAAGACCGGCAAAATGAAGTGGTATTTCCAGTTTACGCCGCACGACGTGTACGACTGGGATTCGGTGGGGCCCATGATCCTTGTGGATGAGCCGTGGCAGGGGCAGCCCCGCAAACTGCTGATGCATGGCGATCCGAACGGTTTTTTCTTCGTTCTCGACCGCACGAACGGGGAACTGCTCATGGCCAAGCCGTTGACCGCCGTGAATTGGGCTACGGGATACGACAAAGACGGACGGCCGATTCTTACCGACCACTTCGATTCGAGTCTGGAGGTTTGCCGCGGAGGCGAATCGAAGTGGTTTTCAGCGGCTTTCGATCCGGAATCGAAGTTCTACTTTGCGCGCATCCGCGACGGCTGCGCTACCTACAGAAAGGATCCCACGCCGATCGATGTGGGGGAGCGGTATTTCGGCGGCGACCAGGTGGGACCGGGGACGGACAAGAGTTTTATTCTGGCTTTTGACACTCAGACCGGCCAGAAGGCGTGGGAGTATGCGGTGCCCAACGGCCGCGGATCCGGCACGCTGGCGACTGCGGGAGGGCTGGTGTTTTTTGGCGAGGATGTGGGGACCTTCAGCGCCGTGGAATCGAAGACCGGGAAGCCGGCTTGGCATTTTGAGACCGGCCAGTCTTGGAATGCTTCGCCGATGACCTATATGGTCGGGGGCAGGCAGTATGTTGTGCTGGCAGGCTCCAGCGGTATCTTCGCTTTCGCGCTCGCGCAGTGAGCCGTGTGCGGTGATGGCCGTGCGGTGAGGCGCGTGCGTTTGTTACGAGTGTCCGCGGGCGTCCTTGGTATCGTCCGCCACAACTGCGTTGTACTTGTCCGTTACGCCTTTCACTAAGGCGTTCAGTTGGTCCACCTCGGGCTTGTCAGCCATGAGCGCCTGGTTAATCTGCGTTACACCCTTTTCGATATCTGCGTAGGAGTCGGCGGAACGCGCTTTGATCAGGGCGTCGACGGTGCTCCACTTGTCCTGAAAAGCTGCGAATGACTTGCGGGCTTTGGCGACATCTCCGGTTTTTAGCGCCAAGGTGACACTGCGCAGGTTGGCGCGAACCATACGCAGGCGGGCGACATCGTCGTACAGGGGATTCAGGGGCTGGCCGTACTCCACCATGGCGATGGCGTCGTCAAACCTGGCGAGCATGGACTCGGTGTCGATGATCAGGCTGGGCCTGTCGGGAGCGGGAGAGCTGAGTCCCTTGGCGATTTTGGCCTGGAAGGTTTGCTCCAGCTCTGTGTACATGTTCTTGTCGCGCGTGTTGATATACACCTCGATGCCATTCCATGCGGAGTCATAGGCGTCGAAGTCCGCCTTGGCTTCGGCGAGGTCTCCTTTTTTAAGCGCGGCGATGGTATTTACGAGAGCTGGCCGGACGGCTCTGACGCTGGAAAGCTCGAAGCGCTCGGGGCCGGCGGCCGGTGAAGCCGAGGCAAGGGGTGAGTAGCCTAGGGCAGCCATCATCGCAAGCACGCCGAGAACGCCAAGAACAATGGAACGGGTGATGAATTTCATCGTCGACGCGACTCCTTTTGTGTGGGCGTTAGCGGAGAATTCAGCCGCCCCGGCGCCCGTTGTCAGAATCCCGCCCGACACGATAGCACGCAACTAGGGAAGCGGGAGATGCAAAATCAGGTGCGAGATATTCGAACGTATAATGTGGGCGCAATCAGGCGGGAGAACACATGTGCCCGGAATCGGAGATTGCCCGGTGCGCGTAATCGTCATAGGCGGGACGGGGCACGTCGGCTCGTGGCTGACGCCGCGGCTTGTGCGGGCCGGTCACGCGGTGATTTGCGTCAGCCGATCGCAGCGCCAGCCTTACCATGCGGATGATGCGTGGCGCGACGTTGAGCGCGTTGTGCTGGATCGCGCGGCGGCGGAGGCCGAGGGAACCTTCGGCTCGAGTATCGGCGCGCTGCGCTCTGAGGTGGTAATCGATCTGACCTGTTACACCCTGGACGGCGCGCGGCAACTGGTCGACGCGCTGAATGGACGCGTGGAGCAATTTTTGCACTGCGGCACGATTTGGGTGCACGGGATGGGGATCGAGGTTCCGATAACCGAGGACGCTCCGCGCCGGCCGATCAGCGATTATGGACGACGGAAGGCGGCTATCGAGGAATACCTTATGGCACAGCACGCAGAGAATGGCTTTCCTGCCGCCATTCTGCATCCGGGGCATTTCGTGGGACCGGGATGGGTGCCGCTCAACCCCGCTGCGAACTTTAATCCGGAGGTTTTTGCGGCAATTGCGCGCGGGGAGGAAATCGCGCTTCCGAATTTTGGGCGTGAGACGCTGCATCACGTTCATTGCGACGACGTGGCACAGGCCTTTGAGAAGGCGGTTGCGAACCGGCTGCGGGCGGTGGGCGAGAGTTTTCACGTCGCGTCTCCGGCTGCTTTGACTATGGCGGGTTATGCGGAGTCTGTGGCGGGGTGGTTTGGGAGGGAAGCGCGAATTCGATTTCTGCCTTGGGAAGAATGGCGCGCTACTGTGTCTCCGAAAGATGCGGACTTCACCTGGGATCACATCGCGCGATCACCGAATTGCAGCATCGAAAAAGCGCGACGGCTTTTAGGTTACGAGCCTCGCTATCGCTCTCTGGAAGCGATTCGAGAATCGCTTGCGTGGCTTTGCGCGAGCGGGACGGTTCCGAGCTTGGCTTCATTCACGCTATCGTGATTGTCGGTTCTTGGTTCCTGCGTTTTCATGTGAAGCGCGATTAAGGTCTTGGTGGGGACACCTGCTGATGCTGTGGCATCTTCGGCAACGCGAAGACGATGTAGCCGAGAGTGGACTGGCCGGGAGTGGCTGCGTTTTCTCCAAATCCGCGGGCGCCCTTTTGCAAACCAAAAACGGGCGGAGCGCCCGAGCCCACCACCAGATATTCGCGACCCTGTACTTCGTAGATGGACGGCAGGCCGGTTAGTCCCGCGGGTATTTTGTACGTCCAAAGTTCTTCGCCGTAGTCCACGTCGAATGCGCGCATCCTGCCGTCCTTCGCGGTTACGAACAGGAGACCCGTCGTGGTGACGACCATGCCCACGCGTTCGCCGCCGGCGAGCATACCGGTATTTTGGCCGCCTTCCTTTACCGCTTCTTCGTCCTCGCCCAAAGGCTTTCTCCAGCGGATGGTCCCGGTGTTCAGGTCATAGCAGACGATTTCGGACCACGGAGGGCCGATCACTCCCTGCGTCAATCCGTAGTTTGAATACAAACGCTGCGGCGCTACGACTCCTTCCGGGTACGGAGGGCCGACGAAGCGGTTGTTCCCGCCATATTTTGCGTTGAGCTCGCGCGGGTTGAGTGACGGCAGAAGGCCGCCTGGGGCACCGCCATTGGCTACCACGGGTCCGGTCATGGGCTGGGGCTTGGTGGCTGACGATGCGGCGCCCCCGGCGTTCGATAGATAGTTGTACAGAGTATTCACGGCATCCGGATTCAAATCCGGATGGGCCGGCATCTGTCCCTTGCCGGAGAGGACGAGCATGGTGAAATCGGAAAGATTGATGCGGGAGGTAACTCCGGCCAGCGCGGGAGCCTCGGCTGAACCGGCGAGGTCCGCTCCATGGCACGATTGGCACTTCTGCTGATACTCCGGGGGCACTGCGACGCCGCCCGGGCCGCGCGCGCCGGCGGTGGCGGTTACCGGCATCTCCGGGCCTTGAATGTTGATGAGGGAAGGGAAGTCAGATGTGGTGACGAAGACGAGCCCTCTGGTTGGGTCGGAAGCGCTTGTGCCCCTGTTGCTTCCGCCCCGCGAGCCGGGCAGCTGGACGGTATCGTGCTTGTATCCCGCGGGCGTGAACAGTCCCTCGTTGCGGGCGCGGGCGATTTTTTCTTTCCACATGGCGCGATCTTCGGGAGTCAGAAAAAACGGATTGATGTCGTCGGCGGTCATCTTCTGGCGAGAGAAGGGAGGCGGAGCGGTCGGAAAGGGCTGCGTGGGCCACGCTTGTTCTCCCGGCACATCGCTCTGCGGGACAGGGCGTTCCTCGATGGGCCAGAGCGGCTCGCCCGTTACGCGGTCGAAGACGTACAGAAAACCCGTCTTGCCAGCCTGCGCCACGGCGTCCACCATTTTTCCATTGTGGCGGACGGTGATCAGCTGCGGGGCCGAGCAGGGATCGGAATCCCAAAGGTCGTGGTGAACTTCCTGGAAATGCCACAGGCGCTTGCCGGTGCGCGCGTCGAGAGCCACGAGGCTGTCGCCGAACAAGCCCGCGCCGATGCGGTCCGCGCCGTAGAGATCGTAGGTGGGCGAGCCGAGGACGACGTAGACGATTCCGCGCTTTTCGTCGAGCGAGAGCTCGCCCCAATCGTTTACTCCGCCGATGTATCGCCACGCGTCCTTGGGCCAGGTGTCGTAGCCGAATTCGCCGGGATACGGGACGGTATGGAACGTCCAGACCGTTTTTCCCGTGAGCACGTCGTAGGCGCGAATGTGTCCGGGAGGGGCGAGAAAATTCTCGCCCGTGGACGATCCTTCGATGATCAGATTTTCGAACACGCGTCCGGGAGCGTCGCTTTTGATCCGCGCTACTTCGGCGGGGACGCGATCGAGACCTTCCCTCATGTCGACTAGCCCATCTTCGCCGAAGCTTAGAATCGACTTGCCGGTGCGCGCGTCGATTTCCTCTAGGAAGTGGTTGATCTGGAAGATCAGGCGGCGGTCTTTGCCGTCTTTGCTTTCCCAGTAATTCACTCCCAGCTCGGCAATGGAACTCAGGCCGGTGTGGATCCAGATTTCTTTTCCGGTGGCGGCGTCGAGCGCTATGAGCGAATTGTTCCGGCCGTACACGTACATCACGCCGTGGGAAATGAGCGGGTTCATCGCGGAATTTCCGTTGAAGTAGGTCCAGGCGATTTTTAGGTGCTTCACGTTGCTCTTTTTGATCTGATCGAGGGCTGTGAAGCGGGATGTATCGGGGCCTCCGCCGTAGTCGCTCCAGGATTTGTGCTCCTGCTGCGCAAAGCTGAACGGGCAGGCGATCGCCATCCAGAAAATTAGCAGAGCGGTTTTTTGCGCCAAAGGCTTCATGTAAATTATTTGCTCTTCTGCTTGAAAGCTCCCGGCTTGCCCCAGAAGATGAACGTGCCGAAGCGCGTGGCGGTGACAATATCGAGCGCGCGGTCGTGGTTGAGATCGGCTGCGTAAATATCGGAGCCGGCGCCGGAGCGGTTGTGGATAAGTTCGGGCACGAATTCCGCGCCGCCGGGAGCCTTCGGGTTGCGCTCGGTCTTGTACCAGTAGAGCACCGCCGGGCCATACGGGTCGGGGTCGAGGTAATCGTCGCGGTGCGACCAGTAACGCTTGCCTACGATGAAGTCCGGTACGCCGTCGCCGTCCACGTCGCCGAAGGTTGAGCCGTGGGGTTCCGTAAAGGTGACGCCGCCGGCGTTCTTTGTCGAGAGATCGTCCATGATCATGTGCTGTACGAAGGAAATGTTGCCCGCAGCGTCGCGCTTCTGCTCGAACCACGCCAATCCGTATCCATGCACGTTCAGAGCGGTGACAATGTCGTTGAGGCCGTCGCCGTTCACGTCGTACACAGCCATGACGCTTCCGCCCATGATATTTCGGCCGTAACGCGCGAAGGCCTGCGGATGATACGTCCAAGGCTCCTGCTTGCTGCCCGCGGGCGGCCGTTCCCACCAACCGAAAGCATTGACGATGTCCAGGCGGCCGTCGCCGTTGATGTCGCCCACGCCGATGCCGTGAGCCGTTGCGTAGCCCAGTTCCGAAACGTTGTGCACGATCCACAGGCCGGTGGGATTGGCGGGATCGGGTTTTGCGTACCGGACGTAGCCATCCGACATGTACACGAGTTCGAGTTTTCCATCGCCGTCGATATCGCGCACGACGGCAATCTCGGAGCTGAAATCCGGCACGACCAGGTATTTATCCCAGCGGCGCGACTCGCCCTTGGGATTGACGTAGAGCCACACGCCCCGATTGCCGGAAAAACTGCAATTGATCACGTCCGGCCAGCCGTCGCCTGTGAAATCTCCGGAGAACTGCATCCAGTCGTCGCGGGTGTATTCGTCGGAGGGATTCGTGGTGAGGGCTTCGTAGATTTCGCGATGCTTGGTGTAATCGGGGCCGAAGTAGATGTGCGGTCCGGAGACTATGTCCATCACGCCGTCATGATTGAAGTCGGCGGCGCTGGCGCCCCAGGAATAATAGAAATCGCTGAGCCGCTGCATGCGGAAGTGACTGGAAATTGTTTCCGGCTCCCTCGTCATTAGTGACAGGTCTTTGTAGGCTACATCCTTGAACCGGACGTCGCCCGTGCCACCGACATAAAGCGCGATGGGGCCGTACTTTCCGGCATCGTCTTCGGCTACGCCTCCGGCGACTTCGGCGCCGTTATTCACGAAGGATCGGACGATATTCGCGTCGAGGAATGTTTCCACGGTGTTCCATTCGCCCGCGCGGAGAGACGTGTCGGGCGGAGTGACGGGCAGAATTAGTCCGGGGGGCAGACCGGGATGCTCGCCAGGCGTTCGCGGGCGGACCGGAGCGTTCGGGTCCACGGGAGGCGCGATGCGCATTTGTCCGCCGCCGCGGCGAAGCTTGTCGCGCTTGAGTTCATGGCCCTGCGCGTCGAGTGTGAGCGCGTAGGACGCGACGTCGCCTTCACTGAGCGATACGAACACGCCCTTTATGCCGCCTTGCGGCGTCTTTTCGGCGCGCAGCAGGAGGCCGGTTTTGCAGTTCCCCTCGCATTTGAGGGAGGCGTAGAAGCCGACGTCCTGGTAGGAGCGATCGAGGACCAGCCATCCGCCGCCCGGTTGCTTCGGCGTGCCGGTGATTTCGCCGTTTTGCGCGCGCCAGGTAGCGTCTCCCAGGGTATGCCAGCCCGCGAGCGCCGATCCCTGGAAGGAATAGTCAGGGCGGAAGGAGGGTCCGGTGCCGGAGAGTCGGGCCACCGCGGCGAGTACAGCGAGCGCCAAAAACAGAATGCGTTTCCCGGACATTTTGCTCTCCCTGGGACATCACAACGAATTCGCCTACGATTCCCGTTTCCCGAAAGGCGTAATCAATATAAACACCGGTCGCGCCTACGCATACGGCGCTATGTGTTAGCAAGCGGTCCGTGCCAAGTCAAGCTGAATGCGCGCGTTTTTCGTCACCCTTCGTCCGTCGGGAAAGCCTTGCCTGGTGGCCCGCTCATGAAATATCCTCCACCGCGCGGGCGAATAAAGTGCCGGACGTGCGGACTCACGCAGGCAGGCGCGCATTCTGGAGGACGATCCCATGAGACATCTCCGTGGCTGGGCGGCCGGGGCAGTCACTGTTGCCACGCTGGCCATCGCGCTTTGCGAGGTTGTGCTCGCCGATCGCGTTGCTGACGCACGGGTTTACACGCTCACGCCGGTTGAATTCGGCATGCAGCTCAAGACGCCGGACGGGCGCGTCGTCTTCGAATATCTGACCAAGAAGCCGGACAACATCGGCCTGACATCCCCCAGCGCGGCCTGCTTTCATCCGGTGAATACTCCCTCGGGCCAATGCATCACCAGCATCGCGCCGGACGATCACCCGCACCATCGCGGCATCTTCTTCGGCTGGCACGACAGCGCCTTTTACGAGCCGCAGGTGCGGCCGAATCCGTCGCCGACATCTTCGATGCGCGCAGCCACGGTTCGCCGCGCGGACTTCTGGGGCTGGGGAGTGTTCGCGCCGCGCGACGGCCGCGTTATTCAGAACCGCGAGATCAAAATCGTGAACGCCGACTCGTCGCACGCGGAGCTCGCGATTCACAATGATTTGTTGGTCGAGAACCGCAAGATGGGCGAAGAGAATGACACCGTTAACGTCACCGAGCGTGACGGCGTGTTCGTGCTGGACCTGAGCTATACGATCGCGCCGACCGTGGAATACCGGCTCAACCAGAACGCTTTTGGCGGCTTCGACGTGCAATGCCGCAAGGATGGGGACTCGTATTATTCGAACGAGGCCGGGAAAGTCACTCTTCGCGATGCGCAATACGCCTATCCGGAGCTCGACTGGCCTAGCGAGCCGTGGTACGACTACACGATCACGCTGGCCGGCGGCGGGAAGACTCTTGGCGTCGCGGTGATCGATCATCCCAAGAATCCCCCGACGATGTGGCATATTTCGCGGACTTTGTGGATGCTTAACCCCTCGATTACGGCCGTGGGGCCGGTCACGATCCGCCCCCAGAATCCGCTGACGCTGCGCTACCGAGTGGTGGTTCATGACGGGCCGCCTCCGGTGGACGTGCTGAAAAAGCTTTCGGCGGAGTGGCGCGCCACCTAGAATTGTTTTTCAACTGACAACGGGGAACAGATGGACTACAGGCTCAAGGGCAAGCTCGCCTTCGTCAATGCCGGTGCGTACGGAATCGGCGAGGCGGTTGCGGATCTTTTAACGCAGGAAGGCGCGAGCGTGATCGTTGCGGATTGCGACGAAGCTGCCCTCGCGGAGAAATCTTCGCGCTGGGCGGGTGTGGTGGCGGCCGATCTGTCGGCGGCGGAAGGAACCAGCACGGCTGTTTCCTATGTCCTCCAGAAATTCGGCAGGGCTCCGGACATTCTGATCAACAACCTGGGCGTGGGCGATTCGTCGTCGTTTGTGGAGATTTCCGACGAGCGCTGGGCGAAAAGTTTCGAGATCAACCTGATGGGCTGCATCCGCACATGCCGCGCATGGATACCGGCGATGGCGGAGATCGGTTCGGCTTCGATCGTCAACACGGGTTCCGACTTGGCCAAGCAGCCGGAATTCACGCTGATGGATTATGGCGTGTGCAAAGCGGGACTGCTCTATCTGACGAAAGCGCTCGCCAAGCAATACGCGCCGCATGTGCGCGTCAACGCTGTGCTGCCCGGGCCGGTGTGGACGCGGATGTGGACGCGGCCCGGGGGAATCGTCGACCAGTTGGTGGCGCATTACGGCGTCGCGGACCGCGATGCCGCGGTAAAGAGATTCCTGGAAGATCGCTATCTGCCTCTGGGCATCGGCCAGCCGGAGGATGTGGCCCATGCGGTGGTGTTTCTTGCGTCGCCGCTGGCGAAATTTATCACCGGCTCGACTCTCGACATCGGGGGCACGTTGCGCGGCCTGATTTAAAGAGAACGCAAATGCATCACTTACTTAGCTTAGTTTGAGGAGCAGCACGACGCGGTCATCATCGTTCAAGCCCTGGAAGGAAAAGCGGTCGACGTCGGACAGGACGTTGTCTACAATCTGCCTGGCCGGCAGGGAACACTGCTGGCGTATCAGTGTGACCAAGCGGTCGAGCCCGTACATTTCACCTTCGGCGTCCATCGCCTCGGTTATCCCGTCTGTATAGGCTACAAAAACATCGCCGGAACGCAACTGCACGCGGCCGCGGCGATATAAGGCGTCCGAGAAGGCGCGAATTCTCCAAAGCCAATGCGATATATACGGAAAAATGAGTCAGAGCGCTTTCGTCTCCCTCTGTAAAGGGCCCGGATTTCTTATTGAGCAATTCGAGAACCCCTGCAATTTCGCCATCCTTATTGCGTATGGGCAGGGCCAGTAACTGTTTTGTGTGGTAGCCGAGGTCCCGGGCGGGCACCCTGCTCAAAGGGAGTGCCGCCGACAGCTTCAGTTCGCGACGTTCCCTTGGGCGCAGACCTGCAAGTGGATTGGGTTTGCAGGATCGTACAGGTAGCAATATCGTGTGAGCCGGGTCTTCCGGACCGCATCGGTATAGGTGATGTCCCCATATGAGACCAAAACCCAAGCTCCGGCTTTCAATAGTGCGATCATCGGGGCAAGAAGGGCGGGACCAGGGATTTTATCTGACGCGCTTATCAGTTGGACGTTCGGAAGTAAGATACTTGTGGAAATCACATCGAGCTTGCTGAAAATCAGCTCTGTTTGAATATCCTTCGGGCCCCAGCGGTAGTAATGGCGAACGTGAACATTAAAAGCTGGCGTTCTTCCGCCATTGGCAATCGTCACGTTCAGCCTGCTGTCTTGTCCCTCAGCAAGGTCCCTGTCCAGCTCCGCTGAAGTAACGCCGACATAAGCTCGCTCGCTTATTTCCAGCGCAGCTTTGGCCGTGTTGGATGATTCTGATGCCGCGTCTGCGCTCTTTCGATTTGCGTTGGCCATAGCTCCGAACTCCGTTACGGCTGTCTCTGTTTCGGCCCGAATCTTGTCGGCTGTCTGGGAAAAGCTTTGTGCGGCCGCAGCGCTCCTGTCAGCAGCCAAAATCATTTTGTCGGTCTGTTTGCCGCCGCTCCATGCCAAGTACACGATGGCGCACGTAAAGACAGCCATCAACCAGTCGGTGAGAGATGCTTCAAGGGCTTTCTGCTTCAGTCAATGCTTGCATTTTCGGAAGCCGCGTACAAAGCCGGACTGGCGGTGCGGGTGATCGCTCTGAGCCATCGCGACAGTAATTATCTAGGACGTGGTGGCGAAAGTAAAGCGAAGCCGATAAGATGACGCGGCGCAACTTTGATGTCGTTTTGAAACTTGTGCCCGATCTCTCACGGGTTTCCGAGGGCTAGGGACTCTCGTTATATATATTAGTTAATAATCCGCGATGATTAATCTGAACCGGCACGAGTGGCGATCGCTCGCCTCGAAGCCGACGTTGGCAGGAGAAGTGAAGTGTCATTGGACATGCGGTCCCTGAAGATCTATATCGACGATTCTTGCTTAAAAAATCCCGGTGGCTCCGGAGGGTTCGCGGCTTGGCTTGAATTCCCATTTGATTGGGGGCGCCCTGACGAGCACTTAGAATCTCGCGGTTATGTTCACACCACCAATAACCGCATGGAGCTTCGGGCCTGCCTCTTTGCACATGAATGGATTCTGGAGGAGCGCGACGAGCTTGGTGTGGACCATGTTCAGATCGTGAGTGATTCGAAATACGTTCACGAGAACTACGAGCGTTGTTTGAGCTGGAACCAAAATGATTGGCTCAACATGCATGAGCGAGAAATATTGAACGTCGATCTCTGGAAAGATTTAATACGACTGAGGCGTAAAATCCGGGGGCGGCCACGAGTTGATCTAGTTCGGGTTGCACGGAGAAGCTCAGAAATAACGAAGAACGTGGACAGGGATGCAAAAGCCGCTTCAAGAGCGCCGGTTTATGTGGATTCAGGATTTCAGCCGGGGAAAGTTGGAAGGACGCGAAATAGCTCCAAGAAGGCTGCTACACCCTATCCGGCGGCCGGCGAGAAGGTGATTATCTATATTTATCGCACGCAGGTTGCCCAGCGCGGAATACAAACGATAAGGTTCCAGACCTATTCAGCAGAGAGAAGGGATTTCTTTGACAAATTCTGGGCGCTGGCGGATGACGCCATTGGTAATTTGCTCCATAGAGGAAATGCTTTTCTGGTGCAGATGAATGAGGTGCCGGAAAATCCGAGGATCGTCGAAATCGTTGAGACATTGAAAAGGCAGGACCTGATCGGTATCCCAGATTCTGGCGCGGAGGAGTGATGTCGGGTGTCGCCACCCTCGACATTAAGTTCTCGAGTTTGCCGGTGCCCAATCCCTCGCGGGTTTCCGAGGGTCGGGAGGCACTCATTTTATCCTCGCCAGTCAGCCTCTTACAGCAGTGACGCCGATACCGCGCACCATTCCCGCTTCCTGATTGTCGAACTAAGGAATTGTTGCGGGCGGTCGAGGGAATGACACCACGCGCCACAAAGTAGAAATGGTGCCGAGGGGCAGAGTTGAACTGCCTACGCCGGCCTTTTCAGGGCCGCGCTCTACCGGTGAGCTACCTCGGCACGGGATTTAAAGATTGTAAGGAAAAATCGGCGGGCAGCAAAGAGAAAACGACAGCGAGGGCGGGTTTCTTCCGCGCGGGAAGGGCGAGAAAGGCGCTTCGCTTTTTTCGCTTTGGGCTTTCGTTCGATCGCGCGGTTATTGACGGAAAGCAAGACCCGCCCTTGAAAAGCGCAAGGGCGGGGCACCCGTAAAGGCCAAGAGGGATCCTTCGTCGCTGCGCTCCTCAGGATGACGACCAAAGGCAAGAGGGTACAGGCAAAATCCTACAGGCAAAAGCACACAGGCAGGAGTGCCTGTGCCACCTACTGCGCTCACTTCATGGACTCGTCGAATTCGCGCATCCATTCTTTTTTCTTTAGGACTTCGCGGGGTTTGGCGCCGTCGGGCGGGCCTACTATGCCGTCCTTTTCCATGAGGTCGATGAGGCGGGCGGCGCGGCCGTAGCCTACGCGCAGGCGGCGCTGCAATGTTGAGGTGGAGGCGCGGCCGGCTTCGCAGACTACGCGGACGGCGTCCTGGTAGAGATCGTCGTCTACGGCTTCTGCGCCTTCACCGGCTTCGCCTTCGAAACCTGCGGCGTTTTCGTCCTTGGGCGGCTTTAGGATTTCTTCGTTGTAATTGGCTCTCGCCTGTTCGCGCCAGAAGTCGCAGACCGCCTGGACTTCGGCTTCGCCGACGTAGGGGCCGTGGACGCGGTGCAGGCGGGACGAGCCTGCGGGGAGATACAGGCTGTCGCCCTTGCCCAGCAGCGACTCGGAGCCGTTGGTATCGAGAATGGTGCGCGAGTCCACCTTGCTGGCTACGCGGAAGGAAATGCGGGCCGGGAAGTTGGCCTTGATCAGGCCGGTGATCACGTCTACCGAGGGGCGCTGCGTGGCCAGGATCAGGTGGATGCCTACCGCGCGGGCCATCTGCGCGAGGCGGGTGATGGATTCCTCCACGCCGTTGGTATCGACCATCATGAGATCGGCCAGCTCGTCGATCACGATCACCAGGTAGGGAAGCGGACGGTGCTCTTCCTCGTCGGTGTTCTCGAAAAGCGAAAGGGACTGCGGCTTGTCGAAGGTCTTGTTGTACTGCTCGATGTTGCGGACGCCGCGCTGCGCCAGAATTTTCAGGCGGCGCTCCATCTCGCGCGTCGCGTTGCGCAGAACGTTGGCCGCGACTTTCGCGTCGGTGACTACCGGCGTGAAGAGGTGCGGGATGTCGGCGTAGAGGCCTAGTTCGAGGCGCTTCGGGTCGATGAGCACGAGCTTCATTTCGTCCGGCGTGGCGCGGTACAGCATGCCCATCAGCATGGAATTGATGAAGACGCTCTTGCCGGTGCCGGTGGATCCGGCGATCAGCAGGTGAGGCATCTGGGTCAGGTCAGCGGCGCGAATGCGGCCGATGAGGTCTTTGCCCAGCGGCAGGATCAGTTTCGAGGACGAATGGGCGAATTCGGGCGACTCGATCACGTCGCGCAGGGCAATTGTCTCGCGGCGGGCGTTGGGAACCTCGATGCCTACCGTGGATTTGCCGGGGATGCGTTCGATCAGGATCGATTCTGCGCGCAGGGCCAGGCAGAGATCGTCGGCCAGGCCGGTGATGCGGCTGTATTTGATTCCAGCTTCGGGTTTGAATTCGAAGGTAGTGACTACGGGGCCCGGATTGATCTGGGTGATGCGGCCCGCTACGCCAAATTCCGCGGACTTCTGTTCGATGGCGCGGGCGCACTCCTTGAGTTCGCTTTCGTCCATCTTTTCGCCGCGCTCGGCTACGCGCAGAAGGTCAGTGGAGGGCAGCTTGAAGTTGGTCTTGCCCTGGGGCGGCTTGGGCATCGCCTTCTTCGGATTCTGGCGGATTTCGGGCTCGTGGAACTGGATCACGGCCGGCCCCTGCTCGGCCAGGTGCGGCTCGGCCAGAACGGGCGGCTCTTCCTCTTCTTCTTCGTCCTCTACGCCCGCCTTGGCAGCGGAAACACGCTGCTGCTTTACGGGCGGACGCCCGGCGATCTTAATTTCCTCGACGCGTTTGCGAAGCTGCTCGGATTCGCGCTCCTCGCGCCAATCCCTTACGCGGGCGATCATCTTTCCGATGTAGCCCTCGGAGGTCATGGGCTTCTTCATCCAGTCAACCAGGGCGCGGAAGGAAAAGCTGGTGGTGAGAAGAACGGAGGTGGTGAGCAGCATGAGCGAGACGAGATTCGCTCCCACTGTATTGAACGCCGCACGCAAGCCTTCGGCAGCCACGGTGCCAAGCAACCCGCCGGCCGGCAGGGCGCCACGCACCCCCGGCATGTGAATGAGCGAGAGTTCCGCGGAAAGGGACACGAGCGACATCGCGGCGCCGATCAACCGCGCCACCGGCGCCTCGATATCCTGGCTGCGGAACCAGCGCATCGCCACCATGAACATCCCCACCGGGAACAAGAACGCCGAAAAGCCGCAGAACTGGAAGAACAGGTCCGCGAGGTGCGCACCCACCGGGCCGATCCAGTTGCGTGCCTGGCCTGAGACTATTGGAGAGGACACGTTGAAGGATGCGTCGTGCGGGGAGTACGAGAGCAGGCTCAGAGCCAGCAAGACGGCCATGCTCAGGCCGACAAACCCGATCATCTCGTTAAAGCGCTTGTTTTCGGTTGGTGAAAGGATGCGCACGACATCTCCTTACCCAGACGGACGCCCCTGCGGCGTTCGTTGAGTCTATCTTGTTTATCTTACTGCCTCAAATGCCGCTAGCTTCGCTTTCGGCTCGGGCTGAATTTTTGTAAGGGGAAGGCTCCCGCTGGAAGCCTGTGTGAGTGTTGGCCGTGGTCGAACCTTTTTTGAAAAGGAATCTTCCGGAGCTACTTTGCGGGCCAATGGCACACACCGGCTCACGAACGTGGGTGGCGCGGGCGCTGTCGCGCGGTGCCCACAGGGAGGAACGCGAGTACGCGAAGGACTATATCAAAGGGAAGGCGGGAGTAAATAACGAAGTTGAGGCAATGTGTTCAAGAACTTCCACAGACTTTCGGGCCATCGGAAACGCTCCAACTTCCAGAAAACGATGGGCCTTATCGAGTGTTAGCCGGCGAAGCGCTTGAGCGCGGATTGGCGCATCGCGGCACGGTCCATGCTCTCGCGGCAGTTCATCAGGGTGAGCAGAGTGCTGAGGATGCGGGCCTTGATTTCGTCGGACATGGGGAAGCCGCTGGTGGCCACGGTGACGAGCGTGTCGCCGCGGGCGGCAATCTTCTCGAATAATTCGGCCTGGCGTTCGTGGACGACCTTGCCGAGGGCCGTTTCGCGGCGCATCTCGGCCGCTTCATTTTCAATATGGAGGGTGAAGTGAAGAATACACATCTGCTCAGCGGCAAGTCCCGCTGGGACGGGGGCCTTACATCCTTTTGAGCTGCAGTTGTCAGCCACGAACCTGCCTGGACGAGCCTCCTTTTTGTAGCACCGTCCGAGGGCGATTTCCAGTTTGTGCAACTGCCGTGTTTCCAATTAGGTAGCTGTCCCACTTTGGAGACGGGGTCAAGGCACAGGTGCCGCGTGAGTTTCGGCAGGGAGGGGAACTGACTCGGGTGCGATGCCGCGGGCGCGAATGGCCGCCAGCAAAACCAAGATATTGGTGAAGAGAATCACGGCAAACGTGAGCGAGGTAAGGAATACGAGTTCATTTGGCTTCGATTCAACGACTTCCAGCGCCAGTACGGCCGTAATTAATCCGCGGGGAATCAGCAGAACGGCGAATTCGCGCTCTCGCGGCGTAGCCCCGCGCCACGCGACCCGGCTCATTTGAACCGAGATGGCCCGAGCCACGAAAAGCACGCCGAGTATTCCGAGCGAGGGAAACAGTTGCTTGCGCAAGCCGCCAAATTCGATGATCGCGCCGAGCAGCACGAAGAAGAAACTCCGCACCAGGAAGGCCAGCTCCGAGTGGAACGAGTGAATCTGGCGACTGGGGTCTGGTGCGAGGATGGCAAAGCCAAATTCGGAGCGGCGGTTCAACGGGTCGGGCATGTTCGCGAGCGTGGCACCGAATACCATCACGCCGAAGAGTTCGCTGCCTCCGAGCGCGTGGATCCCCGAATACAGCAGGAGCACGGCCGCGAACGTTAGCACCTGCCAGTATTGCTTGTCGGAAATCAGCGGCAGCAGGCGGACCCACACGAAACCGGCCAACACCGCCAGAGCCAGTGCCAGCAAGAACTTGAACAGGAAGAGAACCGCGACGCTGCCCGCGACGGCTCCCCGGGTTCCGGGTGAAAGTCCCAGATGCTTGAGGATGGCTGGAAGCACGCCGCTCGTGGTGGCGCCATTGCCCGAGGCGATATCGAGCAGCACGCCCACGCCGAGGGCGCCGATTCCGTCGCCAAAGGAGGCTTCGACGACGAGGATTGTTTTGAGCGCTTTGCGGAGGTCGAGCTGATCGAGCACGGGCAGCACGATCGAGCCGCTGATGCACCCAAGCGGCGCCGCCACCAGCAAGGCGGGCATTTTCTCCATCTTGAGCGCGTAGATGCAGAACCAGGTGATTCCGGCGAGCGTGAGGCCGTAGCTCAACAGCGAGAGCACCATCGCGCCCCAGATCTGCTTCAGCGCGTGGCGCAGATCGAGCTCCAAGCCCGCCGCGAAGAGAATCAGGATCAGCGCCAGAGTGCCAAAGCCACGCGTGACCGGGCCGAAGTGCGCCACGTCAATCCAATGCAGAACGGGGCCGAGCAGAATGCCGGTGGCGAGCAGCACCATTACATCGGGCACGCGCGTCCAGCGCGAGAGGCGGTTGGCGACGAACGCCAGCACGAGCAGTGCGCCGAGCAGCGCGAAGAAATTCGTGAGGTTGAACGACATTCCCTTAGATAGTAGCGGTTCGAACGGCGGTTGCGGCTACCGGATTGAGCTGACCATCGCAGGGAAATGCTGGTAGCGAGCCGGGAGGCGATTCCGTCGAACGGTTTCAACCAACCCCGGCGATCTCACCAAGTACAATGGCCGTGTACTGTGATGCCGCAATATCCCAATGGAACCTGTGCCGATTTTCTCAGCATCGACAGAACCGGGGCGGCCGCCTTTCTCTACGTGCTCGGCCGCAATATTACTGTACGGTTTCTGGCAGCAGGAGCAATAAGCTTACTGATTGCCTGGCGCCGCGGTTGAACTTTATTGTGATTTACGGTTGTTTGGCAACCAGGGCATCATTTGTTCCGGTGGGAGACGAGTCCGGCTCTAGAATGCAGGGATGGAGCGGAAAATCTTCTGGGTTACCTTCATGGCGCTGGGTCTGGTCGCCGACTTGGCGTTGCCCTTCTGGTGGGCGATGCTGGCCACCCTTCCCATAGCCGGCTTCAGCTGGTGGCTTGCCTACCGTAGCGGTTCGCGTTGAACAACGAAAGCACGCCCCCGGAAGTACGCCCAGGAAGTGCGCCGAATCGAATGCAGTTACGCTCGGACTTCCCAGGTATCGCCCGCGCGCAGAAGTTTTGCAAGATCGCCCTTGCCGCGTTTCGCCTGCACCTCGCGAATCTGGTTCGCGATGAGGTCTTCGTAGCGCGGGGAATCTTCCCAGCCGCGGAGCACGCCGATCGGTGTGGGAAAGCCCGGTCGGTCGGCCATTTGCGCGAGAAGAAAGGCGTACGCGGATCGCGGATCGCTCTCATCGTGGACGAGCAAATCCTTCTCAGTGATGCCATTGCCCAGCTGAACCATTTCCAGATCGATCCCGTTCAGGCGGATGCCTTTGTCGCGATTCTTGCCGAAAATTAGAGGCTTTCCTTGCTCCAGCTGCACCACGTGCTCGCTGCGCGCATCCTTCTCGGTGAGATCGAACCACGCGCCGTCGTTGAAGATGTTGCAGTTCTGCAGAATCTCCACGTAAGCCGAGCCCTTATGCGCCGCCGCCTTCTTCAGGGTTTCTTTCAGGTGTTGCTGGAACACGTCGACTGAACGCGCAACGAAGGTGGCTCCCGCGCCGAGTGCGAGCGAGAGGGGATTGAACGGCCGGTCCGTGGTGCCAAACGGCGTGGATTTCGTTTTCTTGCCGATTTCGGATGTGGGCGAATACTGGCCCTTGGTGAGCCCGTAAATCTTGTTGTTGAAGAGCAGCACTTTGAGCCCGACGTTGCGCCGCAGCATGTGGATCGTGTGATTACCGCCGATGGAAAGCGAGTCGCCGTCGCCGGTGACCACCCAGACATCGAGATCGGGGCGCACGATTTTAAGCCCGGTTGCGATGGCGGGCGCGCGGCCATGGATCGTGTGGAAGCCGAACGTCTTCATGTAATAAGGGAACCGGCTCGAGCAGCCGATGCCGGAAATGAACACGAAATTTTCGCGGCGCACACCCAGCTCCGCAAACACCGACTGGACGGCGGAGAGAATTGCGTAGTCGCCGCAGCCCGGGCACCAGCGGATTTCCTGGTCGGTCTGAAAGTCCTTTTTCGTGTAGACAGGCAATGTTTCGGTGGCCATCACTGCTCTCCTATGAATTCTTGAGCCCACTCAAAACAAACAACGGCAAATTAAAGCCGACTACGCCCGGGCCAGCACCTGCTCGATTTTGCGCTCGATCTCCGAAGTCTTGAATGGCTTGCCCTGGATCTTATTGAACCCTTCGGCGTCGACTAGATACTTTGCGCGCAGCACCATCACCAGCTGCCCCATGTTCATTTCCGGAACCAGCACTTTGTCGTAGCGCATCAGCACGTCGCCCAGATTTTTGGGCAACGGGTTCAGATGGCGCAGGTGAATGTGTCCGATGCGGCGGCCGTTGAATTTCTCGGACTTCAGAGCCGCCGTAATCGGGCCGCTCGTCGATCCCCACGACACGATCACCAAGTCGCCCGAATCAGCGCCTACGGGGACGACGTCAGGTATATCCTGCGCGATTCCAGCGACCTTTTCCGCTCGGAGACGGACCATACGCTCGTGGTTCAACGGTTCGTAGTTCACGTTGCCGGTAACATCCTGCTTCTCGAGGCCGCCGATGCGGTGCTCGAGTCCCGGCGTTCCGGGAACGGCCCAGGGGCGCGCGAGCGTTTGCGGATCGCGGCGGTATGGCTGGAAATTCTCCGGGTTCGTTTCAAAATGTACAGGTATCTCCGGAAGCTCGGAAATGTCGGGAATTTTCCAGGGCTCCGCGCCGTTCGCAAGATAGCCGTCGGAAAGAATGATCACCGGCACCATATACTTGATGGCGATGCGCGTGGCTTCCATGGCGATCCAGAAGCAGTCTCCCGGAGTGGAAGGGGCCAGCACCGGGATCGGAGCTTCGGAGTTGCGCCCGTAGAGCGCCTGCAGCAAATCGGCCTGTTCTGTTTTTGTGGGCAGGCCGGTGGAAGGGCCTCCGCGTTGGATGTCGCAGATGACCAGCGGTAGCTCCACTGCGACGGCCAGGCCCATCGCCTCCGTCTTGAGCGCCATGCCCGGCCCGGAAGTCGTGGTGATCCCGATAGCGCCCGCGTAGGCTGCGCCGATCGCGGACGTGACCGCGGCAATTTCGTCCTCGGCCTGAAACGTGATCACGCCGAAATCCTTGTACGCGGAAAGCTCGTGCAAAATGTCGGAAGCGGGCGTGATCGGATAAGAGCCCAGGAACAGCGGCAGCCCCGCCTTCTGCGATGCGGCTACGAAGCCCATGGCCAGAGCCGTGTTCCCGCTGATATTGCGGTAGACGCCGGGTGCGAGCTTCGCTGGCGGAATCTCGTAGCTGATCTGAAAGGCTTCGGTGGCCTCGCAATAACTGTAGCCCGCCTGCATGGCCATGCGATTGGCCTGCACCAGTTGCGGCTTGTTCTTGAATTTCGTTTCGATCCAGTGAAGGCTGGTCTCCATCGACCGGTTGTAGAGCCAGTAGCACATGCCCAGCGCGAAGAAATTCTTGCAGCGGTCGACGCTCTTGTTGTCGAGCCCCAGGTCTTTCAGCGCGGCGCGAGTGAGGCGGGTGAGTTCGACCGGGAAAAGCCGGTAGCCATCCAGCGAGTGGTCTTCGAGCGGGTTCACCGCGACTTGCGCCTTGCGCAGATCGACCTCGCCGAAGTCGTTGAGATTCACAATTAAAATTCCATTCGGCTTCAAGTCCGGAAGATTCATTTTCAGCGCCGCCGGGTTCATCGCGACGAGTGCGTCCACCGTGTCGCCGGCGGTGAATACGTCGTTCGACGAGAAATGAACCTGAAAGCCGCTTACACCCGGAAGCGTGCCCGCGGGCGCCCGGATCTCGGCAGGGAAGTCGGGAAGCGTGGCAAGATCGTTGCCGTAAAGCGCGACCGTGTTGGTGAACTGGCTGCCAGTGATCTGCATCCCGTCGCCGGAGTCGCCGCAGAAGCGGATCACGGCTTTATCGACGGTTTCGCGTTTGCGTCCCGGAAAATTTACGGTGGTGGTTGCCATGGCTTTCAAACTCTCCCGTACTTGTGCGCGCGAACTCGTACGCGCACCTCGATTAGGGGCGTGCCCTCAGGTAATGAGAAGTAATCCCGCTCCACTTATACAAAGGTTAGCACACGGCGGGGCACCCGAAAACGGAATTTCCAGAAAGTCCGGGAGGTGGAGGTTTTTCAGTTTCTTTTCTGCATCTCGCCATCCATGCCGGGCTCCGGAGCTAGCTCCTTTTTTTTCTACAGGCAAAGTATTAGTTAATGAGTGTAGGCCCGTATTGGCGGAATTTCGTCTGCATGGCACAGTCAGAACACTTGCGGGCCCTTAGGGGCGACAGAGGAGCGGCGATGCATCAGGCGGCAATCAGTTCCATACAAACCGTCTCTACGCGGGCGGTCTCTCAGTCTGAACCGAAGAGAAATCCCGATTGGAAGAGCCACGATCCGTGGATGGCTATCTGGGTGGAGGAGTTGGAGAAAGCCTACCGCCATTTTGCGCGCGAATCCGGCAGGCTGTCCCGCATGGCTCAGCGAAAAAAGAGGGTCCACATCCCATCCGAAGCCTTCAGTCAACTGCTCGCTGAAAAAATGGAAGATGTGGAGCGCGCCTTCCAGTTATACATTCGTCGCAAGGAGGAGTTGCTGACCTACCTCAAGACGACCGCTCGCCGAAGTGAGTCCACCATGAGAACGAGCCCCGGATCAGTGGTTGGGCAAGCTCCCGAGGCAGATTTACCGCGCGCGGACACGGAACTGGCTGCTTCGTAGAACAGTATCCCATGCAGGTTGCGGTCTTAAGCGGGGCCCCTAGATTTCGGGATTTTTCGCCGGCTCTTCGTCAGAAGGCAGGAGCCAGAGGCCGCTGATTTTTCCGTAGGGGTCGAAGGAAACGCGAACAATCGCCTCGCCGTTTTCAAACTCACAGGTAACGTCCACGACGTCGAATTCCGGGTCTTTGCTCGCCAGCTTCACACTCTTGAACTCGCCGAGATGGCTGATGACGTGGGACCACGACATATCGAGCGGATACGGGCTCATATCCGCCTTCATATCGTCGTCGAAGCGCGCGACCACCTGATCGAAGTTCTTCTGGCGCAGCAGATCGGCCACCGCGCGGGCGGATTCTTCCATGCTGGCCGCGCTCAGGTCGGAAACCGGCACGATGGAGATGCGCGTTATCTGATCCAGATCGTTGAACATCAGCCGCAACTCGACCTTGGAATTCTCGAACTGGCTTCTGGACACGTAGACGGACACGCCGTGGGCGTTGTGGGCGTCCTGGGAAATCTGCTTCTGGAACGAGCCGCTCCTCTGTAGCAGCGCATTCCAGGCCAACTCGAGTTCGTCCGCCGGCAGGGAATCTCTCAGGTCCACGCTGAAACGCTTGCAGACGGAGTCCATCTTGCCGTTTGCCATGTCGTCCATGATTTGCCGGGCGACCGCGAGACGCGCGGTGTCGTGGGATGCCGCCGGGGATTCAACGGGAGAGGGACTCGCACTCTGAGCTCGCGCAAGGAAAGTGGATCCAAGAAGGGAAAAAACGATCAGCAAAACGGTCCTGAGTGGTCGCATGCAATCTCCTATAACCGCACCAGAGACTGTTGTTCTAAGAAAACCTTATCACAAAGCTTCGCGCAATCCCCGAAATCACTGAGAACGAAGGGCGCCTGCCATGTTTGCGCAAGGTTTAAACTTGGGATAGCGCTGCCGTCCAGGAATCGTTAGCGTGCGGAATATGCTGTGGGCACTAGGGTTACTGAGAATGCAGGCTATTTGGCGGGTTGCGATCAGCAACGGTTGCAATGAAGCATGTATGGAAAGCATTAAAATTATGATTGGGAAAACCGGCTGATTCTCCCGGCTGTTCCCTCCATCGGAGCTACGTGTGGCTTCCGGCCTGTATGGACTCGAGGTATTTGATCAGGTTCTCCATGCGTACATTGCCGCGATCGATATCGGCTTCCACCTGGTGAAAGATCGGGCCCCAAACGGGCATTTCGCGGGAGCCGTGGGAAGCGAGCACATGGTCGCCGGTGATGATGCGGCGGACGCGCTCCACAGGAAACTCGCCCCCGTTTCTCCTGGCGATGAGTGTCAGGTCCGGCACAGTCGCCCGCAGAGCCGCGGCCGCTGGACCGTGTCCTTGCGCGTTTGTGCCGTGGCAGGAAGCGCAGTAGGCGCGAAAGAGGTCTGCACCCTTTGTGGACCGGATGAGCGGAGGGAACTGATCGTCGGGTGATGGCGCGGATTTCTGGGATTGAGCAGCGAGCGTGCCGGGCGCGAGGAGGACGCCGGTCAACACCGCGACGATAAGCGAAAGCCACGCGGCGAGACTGCAATGTTGCTCTAGTGATTTCTTCATGACACTCCCATTCTCGAGATCGGGCGGCCCTCATACCCGATTTTGTGTCTTGAATAGTAGCCTGAATTCCCCGGCGGAAGAGGGATTTCTCCGTTCCAGCCACGAGCCGTTCCGCGAGTTTACTTCTGATCGAGAACGGAATCGAGGTAGGCCATCATCTGCGGCCCGGTCCAATCCTGCGGCCCGATGATTTTGCGGTCGATTCGACCGTTGCGGTCGATGATGTAGGTTTCGGGATACATGGTGGTGCCGTAATCGAGCGCGCTCTTTTTTGTGGGATCTCGAAAAGTGGGGAAATCGATGTGGTAGGTCTTCAGGAACTCGGCGTAGGCGCTGGCGTCGTCGTCGAGGCTCACCCCGAGGATCGTTCCCCCGAGCGGCGCGATGTGCTTCTGCAGCTGAATCAGCGAGGGCGTTTCGTCGACGCAGGGTGGGCACCACGTGGCCCAGAAATTCAGGATCACGACTTTACCGCGCAGGCTAGCCAGTGTCTCCGGCTTGCCGTCCATCGTGAACTGGAAATCCTTTGCAGGGCGCCCGCGCATGCTGGCCTCGCCCTGGCGATAGTCGGGACGGATAAAGAGCCACAGCAGCGCGGCGATGAACGCCACAACCAGGCCTGTCTTGAGTTTCCGTTTCAATGGTTATCCAACCGCCCTATAATGAATGTTTGCGTAATCCAAACGGCGTAGTTTAGCAGTGTTTAGCAGTTCCCGCGGGAAGGGAATTCAAAAACTTGATCTCCGCCATTATCCCAGTCCGCGACGAAGAAGCCTCCATCGCGCGCGTCATCGAATCGCTGGCGACACAACCGGAGATTGGCGAGATCATCGCGGTGGACGACCAGTCGAGCGACCTCACGCCTGCGATCCTGCGCGACCTTGCCGCCCGTTTGCCGCAGTTGAGGATCCTCCAAACCGCTGATTTGCCCCCGGGCTGGACGGGCAAGAATTACGCCGTGGCGACCGGCGCTGCCGTCGCGCGAGGCGACTGGCTGCTTTTCACCGATGCAGACACCCTTCACGCGCCGGACTCCGCCGCGCGCTCTCTCACCAATGCGACGCGCTACGGAGCCGATCTCGTGTCCTATTCTCCCGAGCAGGAGATGCATACCCTTTGGGAGAAGGCGCTGGTTCCGTTCGTCTATTGGCGCCTTTCGCAAAGATACCCGTTTCGCCTGGTGAACGATGCCGGCTCTCCCGATGCGGCCGCGAACGGCCAATATATTCTGATGCGGCGCGAAGTCTATGAGTCGATCGGTGGGCACGCGGCTGTTGCGGGCGAGGTTCTGGAGGACGTCGCGCTGGCGCGGCTGGTCAAAGCGGACGGTCGGCGAATTTTCTTCGGACCGGGCGCGGGAATCGTGCAAACGCGAATGTACGGCTCGTTTGCCTCGATGTGGGAGGGCTGGACGAAGAATTTATGCCCGCTGTTTGGCGGGAGCGTGGGCGACATTCTCGTCGAAATCGATGCGGCCACTCCCTGGCTGGGCTTGATGTTCGCTGCCTTGCTTGCGGTGGAATGGGCCATGCGCGGACGAATGCAAGTGGATTGGCTCATGGCCATCGTGGCGGCCATCTTCATAGTGCGACCATGCGTGTGGTATGAGGCCTGGCTGCGGCGGAATCGTTATCCCGCGCGGCTCATCCGATACTTTTTGATTGGCGCGGGGCTTTACACGGCTATGCTGGTAGCGTCATGGTGCAAGACGACGCACGGTTTCGTGTCGTGGAAGGGAAGAGCGTATGCGCGCCCGAGTTAGGCCGGGAATCCACGTGAAAGTCCAGTGTATGGGAGCGGTATGGTCCGAGTGACACGCAAGGTCGAGTTTTCGGCGGCGCATTTTTACCACAACCCGAATCTGTCGGCGGAAGAGAACCGGCGCATCTTTGGGAAGTGCAATAACCCGCAGGGGCACGGGCATAATTACGTTCTGGAGGTCACGGTGGCGGGTGAGCCCGATCCGGACACCGGCATGGTGCTCGATCTCAAGGAGCTCAAGGACATTCTGGAAAAAGAAGTGATGGAGCGGATGGACCATCGCCACCTGAATTACGAGGTTCCCGAACTGGCGGGGCAGATCCCCACTTGCGAGAACATTGCAGCGATGATCTGGCGGCTGCTCGAACCAAGGATCACCAAGGGAAAGCTCGACCGCGTCCGGCTATACGAATCGCCGGACCTGTTCGCCGATTGCACGGCGGCGGAGACAGTCGAGCCGACACCCGTTCAAAAAGAGGCAGACCGGAAAGCCCAGGAAGCGGGAAGGCGCGCATGGCGGGACCGTTGACTTCAACGCCCTCCCCATCGAAAGCTTTCCAGTTGAAGTTGACGTTGACGCGCCGGTACCGTTTTGCCGCCTCGCATCGTCTCCACAGCGCCAAGTTCAGCGAAGAACAGAACCAGCGCCTGTATGGCAAATGCAGCAACCCGCACGGGCACGGTCATAACTACGTGCTCGAAGTAACCATCGCCGGTCCGGTCGATCCGTCGACAGGCATGATTGCAAACCTGGGCGATCTCGATCCCTTCGTGCGGATACAAGTGCTCGATCCCTTTGACTGCAGGAACCTGAACGAGCAGGTGGCCGAATTCCGCGACTGCGTGCCCACCACCGAGAATGTTGCGCGCGAGATCTTCCGCCGCCTGCAAACGTTTCCGAGCGCGCGTGTGGAGCGCGTGCGTATCGAGGAAACCAGCAAGAACAGTTTCGAAGTTGCCGATGAGGAATGAGCAGCAGCATAAGGGTGCAGCCAGGAGCCAGGGACGACGATGAGTAAGACGAGCGAAATTGTGGCCCCGGAAGTAGCCGGCGGCGAGAGCATCGCCGAAATGGTACGGAAAATACTGGTGCAGCTCGGTGAGGACCCTGACCGTGAGGGATTGCAGCGCACGCCCGAGCGCTTTGAAAAGGCTCTCCGGTTTCTCACGAGCGGCTACCGCCAGGATGCCGATACCATTCTGAACGGCGCGATGTTCAGCGTCTGCTACGACGAAATGGTCGTGGTGAAGGATATCGAGGTCTACAGTCTTTGCGAGCATCACCTGCTGCCCTTCTTCGGGAAGTGCCACGTGGCCTACCTCCCCAACAAAAAAGTGGTGGGACTCAGCAAAATCGCGCGGCTCGTGAACATGTACGCGCGGCGCCTCCAGATTCAGGAGCGCCTCACCAGCCAGATCGCACAGGCCCTCGAAGAAAAGCTGGCGCCACAAGGCGTCGGAGTGATCATCGAGGCGCGCCACTTGTGCATGGTGATGCGCGGCGTGGAGAAGCAGAACTCCATGGCGGTATCGAGCGCGATGCTGGGGGCCTTCCGCGAAAGCAAGCAGACGCGAGACGAGTTTCTCGCGCTCGTTCGCAGCGGCAAGTAGGAATCCACGGGATGCGAATGCTCCCGGCGCAATGGCGGGAAACGTAACCATAAGAAAGTCAATGCTCAGATCGCTGTCTTCTTCAAATAAAATCCTGTAGCGATTGCCGCGGAGTGTGTGCTAGCATTTTGGGTTGAAGAAGAGTCAAAAAGAGAAGAGCAGGGTAGGACGCTTCAGTGGGGGAGGGGCGAGTTGATGATGGAAGCTAAAGTTGAACTGATCGAGCAGTTCCGGGTACATCCAAAAGACACGGGGTCGCCGGAAGTGCAGATCGCGTTGTTAAGCGAGCGCATCAACTATTTGACCACCCACCTCAGGTCCCACGCGAAAGATCACGCTTCGCGGCGCGGGTTGATCATGATGGTCAACAAGCGGCGCAGGCTGCTGGACTACCTGAACCGTCGCGACCCGGATCGGTACCGCGAGATTGTCGAACGACTCAGTTTGCGCAAGTAGCGCAGATTCCCTGGGCGGCCCGGCGGGCCGCGTTTTCCTCCGCACAAATCGGCGAAGTAGAGCTATCTGCGGGCCGGCAGGGCGATTCTGCTCGGAAGTGTGCGCCGGGTGAGTTTTTTTGTTTTTCTTGCTCCGTTTCTTCGCTTCAGACCCTCCTTTGGCGTGAACTTCGAATTGGCAAATCTCGAGAGATGTCTCTCGTATCCGAATGCAGTCCCCGGCGAACCGGGGCAAAAGGACGTGAAGTGATGTTTGAACAAGTGAGCTTGGATCTGGGCGGGCGCAAGCTGAGCTTCGAAACGGGCAAGATGGCCCGGCAGGCGCACGGCGCCGTGGTGGCGCGCTATGGAGACACGGTGGTAATGGCCACCGCATGCATGGACAACAACGCGAGCGAGAAAGATTTTCTCCCCCTCACCGTCGACTACCGCGAGTACACCTATTCCGCGGGAAAGATTCCGGGTGGATTCTTCAAGCGCGAGGGACGCCCCTCGGAGCGCGAAATTCTCGTGTCGCGCCTCACGGACCGCCCGCTGCGGCCGCTGTTCCCGGAAGGCTGGGCGACCGAGACCCAGATCGTCGCCATGGTGCTCTCCGCCGATTCCGAAAACGATCCCGATGTGATCGCGGTTACGGCTGCCTCCGCCGCCCTGTATATCTCGAAAATTCCCTTCAATAATCCGGTGGCCTGCGTGCGCGTGGGATTGCTCGACGGCAAACTCGTCGTGAACCCCACCTACACCGAGCAGAAGACCAGCCTGCTGAACATCATCGTCGCGGGCACCGAAGACGCTATCGTGATGGTGGAATCGGGCGCGCTGGAAGTTTCCGAAGAGACCGTCGCCGACGCGCTCGAATTCGGGCACGCGGAAATTCGCCGGCTCGTTGCATCCATCAAGGAACTCGGCAAGAAGGTGAATCCGCAAAAGGTGGCGGTGGTTCCCCCGCCGTTCGACGAAGCGCTCTACAAGACGATCTCCGTGAAATTCGGCGACCGCCTTCGCGACGCGCTCGACACCGCCAAGCATCCGAAGCTCGAGAGTTACAGCCTCGTGGATGGGGTCAAGAAGGAAGTGCTCGCGTCGGTTCCCGAAGAGGACGAAGAGAAGCGCAAGCTGGCGTACAGCGCGTTCGAGCGGCTGCGCGAGAATATCTTCCGCGAGGATATGCTGGTGCGGCGGCGGCGTCCCGATGGGCGTGCGTTCGATCAGATCCGGCAGATCACCTGCGAGGTGGGTGTGCTGCCCCGTGTGCATGGTTCGGCGCTCTTTACACGCGGCGAAACCCAGGCGCTCGCTTCGGCAACGCTCGGCACCAAGGACGATATGCAGCGCCTCGACCTTCTCTTCGAAGACGATGTGTTCAAGCGCTTCATGCTGCACTACAACTTCCCGGCATTCTCCGTGGGCGAGGTAAAGTTCCTGCGCGGGCCGGGGCGTCGTGAAGTGGGACACGGCGCATTGGCCGAACGCGCGTTGACCAACCTTCTGCCTCCCGAAGCGGATTTCCCGTACGCGGTGCGCGTGGTATCGGACATCCTGGAATCGAATGGATCGTCTTCAATGGCCACCGTCTGCGGCGGGTCGCTTGCGCTGATGGATGCGGGCGTACCGCTCAAGGCTCCGTGCGCGGGTATCGCGATGGGACTGGTGGTGGAAGGCGACAAGTATGCCATCCTCACCGACATCGCCGGCGCCGAAGACCACTACGGCGACATGGACTTCAAAGTTGCCGGCACGCGGCAGGGAATTACCGCGCTGCAGATGGATATCAAGGTTGGCGGCGTCAGCATCAACATGATGCGCGAGGCTCTCGCTCAGGCCAAGAAGGCTCGCCTGCAGATCCTCGACACCATGGACGCCACGCTTTCCTCCGGCCGCGCCGATATTTCCACCTACGCGCCGCACCTGCACATGCTGAACATCCCCACCGACAAGATTCGCGACCTCATCGGCCCGGGTGGAAAGAAGATCCGCTCGATCATCGAAGCCACCGGCGTGAAGATTGACGTGATGGACGACGGCAAGGTGCACGTGTTCGCCAACAACGGCAAGGCTGCCGACGAAGCGCTGAAGATGATTCGCGACGTCACCGCCACCGCCGAAATGGGCAAAACCTACCTGGGCAAGGTAGTCCGCATCGCGGACTTCGGGGCCTTCGTGGAAATTTTCCCGGGCACCGACGGTCTTCTGCACATCAGCGAAATCGCAGACACGCGCATTCGCGCGGTGCGCGACGAACTGAAGGAAGGCGACCAAATTTTGGTCAAGGTCCTCGCCATCGAGGGGAACAAGATCCGCCTCAGCCGCAAAGCGGTGCTCAAAGAGCAGCGCGATAAGCAGCAAAGCGGAACCGCAAGCTAAGTCGGATTTCAGCAGCGCAGGTGATTAGTGAAAGGGAGGCTGATTCTGGCCTCCTTTTCTTTTTGGTCGAGCATCTCGGCATCCGGCATGGCGGGCCAGACGGAAACCACAATCGGAATTGTGTCCCCCAACGCGAGGGGATAGAATCTCGGCAGCTTGGGAACCTAATCCGGGGAGCGATAGCCTCGGGCTTTCAGCTGTTTCGTAGGCCGCTTCGGTGTTTTGGGGCTATTCGACTTCTCACGCGGAGTGGCAGCCAAAGCCTCTATGAACCAAAACCGGTCCGCAGGGAAAAAGCCGCGAGGAGCCTCTCCCAATACGCCTACGAACACTCCCACAACGGGACAACCCGGCGACGGTTTCCTGATCGCGGCGATTGGGGCTTCCGCCGGGGAATCGAAGCTTTCATCGAGCTTGTGCGCAGCCTCCCCAAAGATACCGGGATGGCGTTCGTGCTGATCCAGCATCTGGATCCGCAGCATCGCAGCCTGCTGACCGAATTGATCGCGAAGGAAACGGCGATGAAGGTCGCGGAAGTCACCGATGGCATGCCCGTGGAACCGGACCATGTCTATGTAATTCCGCCCAACGCGTCCATGTTCATCGCGGATCACGTGTTGCGCCTCGAGCCGAGGGCAGAATCCCGCGGGGGCCATATGGCCATCGACCGCTTCATGCGCTCCCTGGCAGGGGACCAGCGGAACAAGAGCGTTGGCGTGATTCTTTCGGGCACGGGAACTGACGGCACGCTCGGAATGGCCGAGATCCAGGCGCAAGGCGGCGTCACGTTCGCGCAGGACGAATCCACCGCGAAGTATGACGGCATGCCGCGGAGTGCCATTGCCGCCGGCTGCGTAGACTACATTCTGCCTCCTAGGGGGATCGCGCGCGAACTTGCCAGGATCGCGAAAAGTCCCTATGTGGCGCAGGAAAAAGCCGAAGACAACCCGGCCGCTGCGGAAGAAAGTTCGAGTCTCGGGATTATCTTTCAGCTCTTGCGCCACTCCACCGGCCATGATTTCACGCATTACCGGCACACGACGACACTGCGCCGGATTCATCGCCGGATGGTCGTGCACAAGATCGAGAAGATGAAAGATTACGTGAAGTTCATCCA
>Ga0302324_100002789_pt1 | contig 39805 bp, 34 predicted proteins | sample Palsa_T0_1_FD_201949 | JGI IMG/M metagenome (GOLD analysis project Ga0302324, IMG submission 201949) | Peat permafrost microbial communities from Stordalen Mire near Abisko, Sweden - Palsa_T0_1 | ecosystem: Environmental > Terrestrial > Soil > Palsa > Peat permafrost | place: Sweden: Abisko...
CGATCGCGTCGGCCTTCGGACGCTGGAACGAGTTGCGGCCGATAATCGAGCCGAAGCCGCCGCCCGCCTGAATTGCCTTGACCTCTTCCAGCAGGGTCGCGTCGCCTTCCTTCGGTCCGCCGGAGAAAATCACGATGCGCCGGCCGTCGAAGCAGCTCTGCACGACGTGGCGGACGCGCTCGGTCAAGGTTTCCATGGGGATGTGCTGGGTCTCGTAAACCTTCTTTGCTTCGGCCAATTCGAGGCGCGACGACGGGAGTTTGACCTTCACGATATTGGCGCCGAGCTGCGCGGCAATCTGGGCCGCATACGCGACGACGTCGAGTGCGGTCTCGCCTTCCTTGGTGACACCCGAGCCGCGCGGATATGACCACACCACGACCGCGAGGCCGCATTGCTTGGCCTCCTCGGCGATCTCGCGCAAGTCCTGGTACATCTCCTTGCGTTCGGCAGAGCCGGGATAAATGGTGAAGCCGACTGCGGCGCATCCAAGACGCAGGGCGTCATTGACGCTGCCGGTCACTGCGGAAATCGGGTCGCGCTCGTCGTAGAGGACGTCGTGATTGTTGAGTTTGAGGATCAGCGGGACCTCGCCGGCGAAATGGGTCGCGCCAGCCTCGAGAAAGCCGAGGGGCGCCGCATAACCGCTGCATCCGGCTTCGATCGCCAACTCGAAATGATAAAGCGGATTGTAGGCTGGCGGATTTACCGCGAAGCTGCGCGCGGGGCCGTGCTCGAAGCCCTGATCGACCGGTAGAATGACCAGCTTGCCGGTGCCGGCCAGCCGTCCGTGATTGAAAAAGCGCGCAAGATTGCTGCGGACGCCGGCGTTCTCAGAGTCGTAATAGGAAAGAATTTCGCGGACTCGCTTGGTGCTCATGCGATTGACTCCCTCTCGAATTGCATTTGGTTTTACACGATGCGCCGCTTGCGGGCGACCCTATTTATGCAGCATTGCGGCTGCGGCCCACGCCGCGCCGATCAGCGCCGCGGACGGATTGAGCGATACCCGCACGCTGATTGGTTCGAGCGTCGAACGCAAGCGGCCCTTATCGAGAAACGCCTGGACCAGTCCGCCGCGCTGCAGAAACGGCAGAATTTTTGGGGCGATTCCGCCGCATAAATAGACCCCTCCGATAGCGAGATATTTAAGGGCGAGGTTGGCCGACTCGGCGCCATAGATGGCGGCGAACATTTCGAGCGCATGGACGCAGCGCTCATCGCGGCCGGCGATTGCCGTTTCGCCGATGACCGCAGATGGGTCCTCGGCGGCCATGCGCTCGGCGAGCCATACGGGTTCGGGACCCGGACTGCGCGAAACCACGAAGCGATAGATGTTATGCAGGCCCGGGCCGGAGAGCACGTGCTCGAAGCTTACGTGGCCGAACTCATGGGTGAGAAATTCGAGCAGTTCGATTTGATCAGGTCCGCGCGGCGCGAAATCCGCATGGCCGCCTTCGGTCGCGACGGCGAAGTAGCCGGAGGGCGTCGCGATCAGGGCCGCCTCGCCGAGGCCGGTGCCCGCGGCGATCACCGCGATATTGGCGGGGGCGTTCCGATCCGTGCCGCGATGCAGCACCGCGACTTCGGATTCGGTGAGATGCGGCACGCCGTAGGCGGTCACCTCGAGGTCATTCATAAGGCGAGTTGGGGCGCTGCCAATTGCAGTACGGATCTTAGCCTCGACCATATTCCACGGCACATTGGTGGCGTGGCTGACGCCATCGATCACGGGGCCAGGGACGCCGAAGCAGGCCGCGGCGATGCGATCGTCGGGGGTGAGAAAGGCACCGGCAGCATCTTCGAGGCTGGCGAAGGAGGAGGTTTGGTAAACGAAATCGCGGATCGGGTGCAGTTCACGTTCGGCGACGCGAAACAGTCCGAGGTGAGTTTTGGTGCCGCCGATATCGCCGGCCAAAATCACATCCGCCATCACTATGCCGTCCTTTCGCTGAAGATCGTCAATCGGATTGTTTCACTTGACGCCGCTAGGCGTATCAAAGGGTGCGCCAGGCGCGACCATCGCGCGCAATTAGCAGAGCGGACTCGGTCGGCCCCCACGAGCCGGCGGCGTAAGGGAACGGGTCGGCGTCGGAAGCGTCCCACACGTCGAGAATCACCTGGACGAAACGCCATGCGGCCTCGACCGTGTCCCGGCGCATGAAGAGCGTCTGGTCGCCCACGATGACGTCGCTGAGCAGGGTCTCGTAAGCTTCGGGCGATGCGGTCTTGTAATGGAAATCGATATCCACCGGATTGAGCCGCAGCGTCTGTCCAGGAACCTTCGAAATGATGTTAAGCGCGAGGCCTTCGTCGGGCTGAATGCGAATCGAGAGGTAGTTCGGCGGCAGAATGGGTGCGGGCCGAGCGTTGTAGAGGATGCGCGGGACCTGTTTGAAGTAGATGGCGATTTCGCTGGCGCGGTGCGGCAGGCGCTTGCCCGTCCGCAGATAGAAAGGAACTCCGGCCCAGCGCCAGTTCTCGATATAGCACTTGAGGGCGACGAAGGTTTCAATCTTTGAGTCCGGCTCGACGTGTTCCTCGTCGCGATAAGCCTTAGCCTTTTCGCCGCCACATAGCCCTTCGACGTATTGTCCGCGCACCACCAGCCGATCGACATCGGCGCGATCGTAGGGACGCAAGGAACGGATGACGTCGAGCTTGGAATCGCGCACGGCGTCGGCGCCGGTCGATCGCGGCGGTTCCGACGCGATCATGCAGAGCACCTGCAGGATGTGGCTCTGGACCATGTCGCGCAGTGCACCGGCGTGATCGTAATACGACGCGCGGGTGCCGACACCTTCCTGCTCGGCAACGGTAATCTGCACATGGTCAATGAAGCGGGCGCTCCAGATTGGCTCGAAGATCGCGTTGGCAAACCGCAGGACCATGAGATTTTCGACGGTTTCCTTGCCGAGGTAATGGTCAATGCGGAAGATCTGGCTTTCGTCGAAGTGGTGGGCCAATTGGCTGTTGATCTCGATGGCGCTGGCGAGGTCGCGACCGATGGGTTTCTCGACCACGACGCGGGTGAAGCCTTTATCGGAGTCAGGCGGATTGACCATGCCGCCGGAGTTCAGTCCGGTGGAGCATTGGTCGATGAAAGCCGGCGGAATCGCGAAGTAAAAAATATGATTACCGGCGCTGCCAATCTCTTGATCGAGGGTCTCGAGGCGCTCACGCAGCTTGGCGTAGTCGGCCGCCTCGGTGAAGGTGCCAGAAACGAAATGCAGCAAAGGCGCGAACTTGGCCCAGACCTTTTCGTCGAGCTTCTGGCGGGAGAATTGTTCGATACCGGTCCGCGCGAACTTGCGATAGGCCTCGTCGTCGATATGCTCCATCGAGAACCCGACGATCGCGAATTTCTTCGGCAGCTCGACATCGACCATCAAGTTGTAGAGCGCCGGCAAGAGCTTACGATGGCTGAGATCGCCGGCGCCGCCGAAAATCACGAGGATGCAGGGAACGTCGGTGGGCTTCGGATGCATCGAGGCGAGGACATGGGGCGGCGGCATCGGGCGATTGTTCTGCTGGTCAGTCATCGTTGTCGGTTAACCTTTAACTCGTGAGTGCGCCGGAGTTTCATATTTGGGTCAGGACCGTCAGCCGGGTCCGTCCTGGGCAAGCTGGTGTTGCGCCTCACACCAAGGCTAACCGATGTAGCGGGACCACGAAAGCACGGATGTGGCGTCAATCCATGCCAGTGGCAACGGTGCGCGCCAATTCATCTGAGGGTAACAACCAAGTCCACGGCTTCTGATCAGCGGGCCGGAATCACATCCTGTAACACCAGGGTGTGCAGGTCATCGCGGCGAAAGATTCCCGCGACCGCCCGCGTCAAGGCTACCGACAGCACCTCGCCCGGCTGATCGTAGATCTCGGTCTCGTCCTCGGGTTGCGCCCCGGCGGCGGGCGTGGGGGGATCGTTATATTCGGCGACGCTCTGTCCCTGCCAGAAGGGTACGAGAAATGGCGGCTTGTAGATGATCACGTCGACCGTAGCGTCGGAAGCGCTGAACCAGGTCGGACCGCCCTCGCTATCGACACCGCGCTGCTTCATCACCCAGAGACCGGTAAGTCTCGCGGACAGCACATAGTCGGCGCCGTGTGCCTGAAGTGCGGCCGGGAGCGTCTGCGGCGAGGTCGAAGAGATCATGCCAGCCTCCTGCGCAGCTTGCGCGATCGCGCCCTGGACCAGGGGCGCGAGATCGGAGCCGTAAAGCCGCTGGACAACCTGACCCTTGTGATCAATGACCGCACCGATCGCGGGATGGCCTTCGTAAGGATCGTGACTGATCTTGTCGGTGCCGGAATCCTTGAAAGTACGCGAGTCCGGCGCGGTCAATACTACGATGCGCTTGTTGGGGAAGCTCTTCTGATAGCCCTTGACCAGATAGGGGTAATACTGAAGTTGCTGGATCGAAACCGGCGGCAGCCCGATCGATTCATCCTGGGAAGTCGCACACCCTGCAAGAAACACCATTAAAACGGCAAGCGCCGCGCCGAACCCACGAATGGCAGGTGCGGCGGACTCGCGCTGCGACACGCGATCAACTCTGCGCTGCTTGCGCTCTATCACGGAACAAAAATAGCGTGCCGCCGATTTCGACGCGGTCCCCGCTCTTGAGCGTGTAGCGTCCACTGACCGGTTGGCGATTGACGAGGACCTGGCCGCCGCCGGTCGGACTGACGAAGAAGTCTTTGCCCTCGTGCCGGATGATCGCGTGATGGGCGAGCACCGCCTGGTCGCCGAACAAGCCGATGTCGCTTTCCTCGGCGCGTCCGATGATCGTGACGTTTTTGACCAGGGGGTACTCGCGTCCCTCGCGGGCGTTGCGGCTTTGCGACCGCACCACCATCAACCATCCGCGCTTGAGCAGTTCGCCGACCAATCCGATGAAGAAACCAATCAGTGCGCCAATCAGGATGATCGCGATCGCGCGGCCGAACGCCTGTGGAAAGGTCGCGGTGAGCGCCTGGTAGAAAAAGCCGCCGCTGGCTCCGCCGACGAGACCGCCAATAGCGCCATTGCGACGCCGCGCGCCCGATCTCGTTGCCCAGCCCACGCCGAGGCCAACGACCAGGCCCAAGACCGACCATCCGAGGATCCGGCCATTGAACCCGCCAATCACGTCGAAGGCGAACTCGCCGACCAGCAGTCCGGCAGCACCGCCGATCGCGCCGAAGATCGCGCCGAATTGCAGTCCACGCGCGGCTTGCCGCCATTGGCCGACGCTAAGCGCTTCGATCGAGGCGAGGAAGGCGCCGATGAACAGGCCCACCAAGGCACCCAGGAGCATATCGCGGCCATAAACGAAGCGAATGCCGAGGAATGGCTCGGCAGCGCCCCACGCACCGAGGCCGCCGAGACCGCCGGCAGCCGCATAGAAGAGCAGTTTTTCGCGCGAAACGTTACTTGCCATCGGATACCCACAAGAGCATTACTGGCGCGAAAGGTTCATTCAAGCGGCGCGTTCTAATGCTGTCGGCCGCATTCTCACGCTTTTCGACGTTCATATCCGACTCCACTCTGAGGGCATAACGTGAGCCGCGGCGCTTACGGATCAATCGGCGCGGGTAGTCCAGGTGCCGCGATTGCCGGAGGGTGTGGACTCGAAAGTCCCGCTCAACACGTCGCGATCGCGTTCGCCCTCGAAGTAAAGCGTCTCGCCGCCGTAAGGGACCTGGAATTGCAGGCGGTTGCCGCGCACGAAGCCCTCGATTGGCGTCGCTCCATAGCCCGCCATGTGAACGACGAGTTCGCCATGCAGAAAGCCGTTAGGCTGGGGCCTCAAGCGCAATTCCATCGAGGCGGTGCCGCCTCCGCCGATGCCATCGATGGTGCCGGTAGCGAGCGTGGGCGTTTCAATCCCTGAGTTGGCGGCACTCGCGCTCGCTCCCGGTCCTGGTGCACTGGCTCCGCCGCCGCTGCTCATCCCGCCGCCGTTATAGGGGAGGCCGGCGTCAGCCACGACCCGGAAATTGCGCTGCGCGAAGTATTGTCCGTTAAGGTAGAAATTGACGGTGTACTGACCCGGCAAAAAAGCGCCGCCGGCCGAATTGCCCACGCGCCCGCTGAAGATTGCCCGATTGTTCGACTGCTTGATGGTCTGGATGTCATCCACGCTGCCGAGCGTACCACCATCCGGGCCGATGTATGCGGCATCGACGCGATATTGATTGTTGTTGAGGCCGTACAGCCGATTGTCAAATATTGCCCGCCAGCCGACGAACAATACCTTCGAAACGTTAAAGACACTGCTGGGACCCGATAGAACAGTGCCGTCCTTGGTGCTGTTGATGAACTCGATGCCCTTGAGCGAGAGCGGCCGGCGCATGCGTTCCTCGATCATCGCGAGGCGCTCGGCTTCCTGCCGGCGTTTCTGGTCCTCGGCATGAGCCGCGGCAGCCGCATCGGCGGCGGCCCTGTCGATCTCGGCGCGGGCCTTGAGGTCAGGCGTCACATCGAAACGCTGCTCGGTCAGCAACTGGTCGTCGGAGTAGAGCGCAATCTTGTAACTGCCAGGCGCAATTGGTGCCGCATTCGGGATCAGCGCGACGCCACTGAAATCGGCGGCGGTTTCTTTAGGCCCGATGAAGCGCTCGTCATCGCTGGTCGCGATCTGATTGCCGCCGGGATCGAAAAAGCGCGCTTCGATCTTGTCGTTGCGGCCATCGACGCCGGACAGATTATTCCTGAACGCCGCATCCCATTTGACGTACTGAGCGTTGGCGAGCTCGGTGTCGGTGAAGCTTGCCTTCGGCGGCGAAGTCGCGGTGCCTGAGCGAGTCGAAAGCGCCAGGGTCATGCGATCGAAATCGAGCGGGTGCTCGCGCAGTTTATCAACCAGCTCTTCATGCTTCCACGGCAGATCATTGATGTATTGGGTAACTCCCAAGCGCGCCTGCAGGCCCGGATCCGAATAGATGTAGGTGGCACCGAATGCCGCGCCCCCGAGCACGATGGTGAACATCACGAAGCCGAGCGCGCGCCGCTTCCAGTTGACCGGACGCCGACGCGTCCGATGGGCCAGCGCTTCGGCGACTTCCGGCGGTATCGTTGCGCTGGTGAGTCCGGCGGTGCCGCTCTTGGGGCTGACGTGAGAGATGCCCGGCGCGGAGAGGCCGCGCCCATAGAGCAGCATGTCGCGAAATTCCTGGACATTCGCCGGGCGGCCGTCCATCTCGTAAGCCAGCGCGCGATCGATAGCGCCGGCCAGGTTGCTCGAGATGTCGGGGCGAAGATCGCGGATCGGGGGGAAACTAAAGGGCGGAAACTTTTCCGGGTCGCGCCCGGTCACGACGTAATGCAGCGTCGCGCCAAGCGAGTAGATATCGCTGCGTGGATCGGCGATTCCCTGGTACTGCTCAGGCGGCGCAAAACCCAGCGTCCCGATCATCGTACCTTTACGCGCCGCCTTGAAGAGCCGTGCGATACCGAAGTCCACCAGAACGACTCGCCCCTTCTCGGTCAGCATGACGTTGGAGGGCTTCATGTCGCGGTAAATGACGGGGGGACTAAGATCGTGAAGGTACGCGAGCACGTCGCATAGCTGGCGCGCGATATCGATCACCAAGCCCTCGGGCAGGGGACCGCCGCGCACGGCGAATTCCTCTTCGAGGTTGCGCCCCTCGACATACTCCATCACCAGGTAGTGGCGATTCTGATCGTCGAAGCGGTCGCTGATCGCTGGTATCGCGGGATGCTTCAGTTGGGCGAGGGTGTCTGCCTCGCGCGCGAAGTAATCGTTGGCCTCGATGCGCTGTTGGGGGTCGATGAAGTGATCGACCATCTCTTTGATGGCGCACGGGCGATTCGACAGGCGCTGGTCATGCGCCAGATAGACCATGCCCATGCCGCCGCCGCCGATCAGGCGCTGAATAGCGTAGCGCCGCTGTAAAACGATGCCCGGTTCGAGCGGACCCGGCAGCGGCCCCGAACTTCCGGGATTGTTGGGCGTATTCTCCATCGGCGTCAGTCTATGAGTATAACCACCACCGACACGTTATCGGTTCCACCTCCCGCATTCGCCGCCACCACCAGTTCGCGCGCCGCCTCGTAAGGGTCCGAATGGCGCCGCAGGATCGTATTAATTGCCGGGTCCTCGACGTGCGCAGTCAGGCCGTCACTGCACAGCAGCAGGCGATCGCCGCGCTTAAGCCGCAGGCTTATCGATTCCGCCCCCGCCGGCCCGTTTTGCCGCGCGCCGAGCGATCGCGTAATCACGTTCTTATGCTCGTGATGGCGAGCTTCCTCCGCAGTTAGCTGCCCGATTTCAATTAGCCGCTGCACCAGCGAATGGTCCTTGGAGATTTGCCGGAATCCGCCTTGATCAAAGAAATAGGCGCGGCTGTCGCCGACCCACGCCATCACCGCCTCGGGTGGCACGATCAGCACAGCGACGGCGGTTGACCCCATTCCGCGCGAATCTTCGTGGGCGGTCTGATAGTCGAGAATCTTCCGGTTGGCGTCCTCCAATGCGTCTTGTAAAAGCTGCCGATTTTCGGCATTGCCGTTCTTAAGTTGATCTCCGACGTAGTCGCGAATGGTGCCTACCGCGATGGCACTCGCCATCTCTCCCGCTTCCGCACCACCCATCCCGTCCGCCACGACGTAGAGGAAATTCTGCGCCGGTGCAATTAGCGAGTCACGCTGGTACTCGACGGCCATAATGGAATCTTCGTTGAGCTCGCGGACCATCCCGACATCCGTCAAGACTGCCGCGCGTATCCGGATAATCCCGGCGAGCCGCAGCAACTCAGCCTTGAGCGCGTCAACATTGGGCCAGCGCGCAGCCGGGTCGAAAAGCAGCGCGCGCCGCACCACCTGCTCGAGCGCCGGCGAGACCACGTGCGGGGGATAGAAGCGAATAGGACCCGCTTCCTCGCGCCAGGTTTCGGACTCCAGCCGCTCACCGGTAAGACATGTATAGAGCAGCGCGCCGACCGAGAAAACGTCGGCCCGTTTGTCAACTTTGCGCCCCTTGTAGATCTCGGGTGCGGTGTAGCCGTCGTTGAACAGCGGCTCGCCCTGCAACTCGGTGTCATTACTGATGTAGTCCAGGCCGGTCAGCTTGATCCGGCCGTTGGCGCCGAAGACCACCGATGCGGGGCATAAATCGTTGACGCGCAGGCCGCGACGATTGACGAATGAGACTGCCTGGCATACCTGGATCGCCACCGCGATGGCGTCGGCCTCGCTCATGCGCAGCCCGCCGGGACGTTGCGAGAGTGGCGTCGGCTGCTCGTCGCGATACACCAGATAGACCCTGCCTTGGTCGGCAAATCCCTCGACCGCGCGCTGAAATGCGGGATGATTCAACATCATCGAGAGCGCCATCACCCGGCCAAAGACTTCGCCGAGGTCATCCTGAGCCTCGGCCGGCGCTGCAGGAGCTTCCGGTGGTGCCGCGGCGGTTGAGGATGCGGCTTCGACAACCGAGCGCGACTCAGCAGTTGCAGCCGGCTGCGCTTCGGCTTCGGCATCCGGCGCGACCACTTCGGTCAGGTTCACGGCGTCACCCGCGGCGGTGGTGATGCTCGCATTACCGTTCTTCGCGGCTACCGGTTCGACGATCACGAGCGACTCGACGGGGGTCGATTCCGCTTTCGAAGTGCCCTCCGCGACGGCCGTCGCCAGACCGCCGGAGTCACCTGGTCGATCGGCCTGCGCGGACGCGGGTTCCTCGTCCGGCTTGATTTTCAGTTCCGCCGTCTTGGCGCGCGGCCCGCTCGGATCGTCTCCCACCGGCAGGCCTTCGGGGACGCCGGTGTTTTGGGGGGAGTCGTGCGTTTCCAGGGCTTCGGCATTTGCCGGCTCCGGACCGATCTGCTCACGCAGCTGAAATCGTTCCACGCTGCCATTGGAAGCTATCCGCTCGGAGCGATAACGATTTTCGTGCGCCGTTTGGCCGATCAACTCGATGATGCGGAATCCGCCTTTGAGTTCGGCTCCGGCGGTCAGCGGCAGTAACGCGGCGGGGGCGCTGGGCCGCGCTGACGCACCACCGAGACCCTGGCCGCAGCGGTCGCAAAATTTCGCTTCATCGCCGTTTTGAGCGCCGCATTCTGGACAGGTAATCATCCGCTTCAGCCCTTTCGAAACTCCAGTTTAGCGCCGCCCAGTACCACTTCGTCGCGGTCTTTAAGTTGATAAAGCTGGTCGCGTCCGAGTCTGCCCCGTCCAGCGATATAGGTGCCGTTGAGGCTGCCCAGGTCACGAATGAAATAGTCGGCGCCTCGCCGGATGATCTCCGCATGACGGCGCGACACTCGGTCGATCCCGCGTTTGAGCCGGGACAAATCGATATCGATGGCGTCGGCCGGACCAAACGATCGACCGATCACCGCGCGGACCCCGTCGATCGCGAAACGGGCACCCTCGCCGAGGGCTTCGAGACGCGCCCCGCTAACCGCACTTGCCGCGGAATTCACATGACCGTTACGTCCCGCAGATGACGCCGGCGTAGGTTGTTGGAGCGCCGGATGCACACCCGGAGTGATCGGAGGGCGCATCGGATTGAGTTCAGTGCTCGCGGCGGCGACCGGCCGCGGGTCAGGCGCGGTGATAGGAGAGGCATGGCGCGGGCTGGTGCTCGGGCTCGACACCGCCTTGGCGGGGGGTGTCACGGTGCGCGGCGGACTCGATGCCGATGGCGCATTTCGCACCGGCTTCAGCCCCAGATCCTTGGTCTTTGCGGTGGGCGAAACCGGAGAGAACGCCGGCGCGGCCTGTGGCGGACTCTGGGGCCTCTTTGGCGTCGCGGGCGGAGGCGGCGGGGACTTGCGCGGCGGCTGAGATCGTTGACTGTTGGATGCTGGTGTAGCGACCGGGGGCAGCGTCAGACTGCGCTGAGTCTCCAACTGCGCGCCCGCGCCGGACCTCGCAGCAGGTGCCGGTTTCGAAACGGATGGAGCAGCGACCGGCCGGTTGAGCACGATCGTCGCCATCGCAGCCATCGGCGCAGCGCCCGAACGCGAAGCTGGCATCCCAGCAGATGAGGCGCTCGCCTTTCCCACGATGCCGGCCTCGTCGACGCTCGGATTCGGCAACATATCGCGCATCTCGCGCGCCGACTTGGGCCGCTTCTCGAGGTCCTTTTCGAGCGCCTGCGTCACGACCTTATCGGTTTGCAGCGAAACCTGTGGCGCCAGCGATCGCAGCGGCGGAAAACTGAAGGGCGGCTCCAGTTGAGGGTCGCGGCCGGTCAGCAGGTGATGCATCGTGGCGGCCAGCGAATAGAGGTCCGATCGCGGCTCCATCTTGCCCAGGTATTGCTCCGGCGGAGCATAACCGACCGATCCGATCTGAGTTCCGCGGCCGCCCGGCGGTAGAAAACGCGCGATGCCGAAATCCACCAGCATCGCGCGCCCATGATGATCGATCATGATGTTGCCGGGTTTCAGATCGCGATAAACGATCGGGGGAGTCTGCGCGTGAAGGAATTGCAGCACGTCGAGAATCTGTCGCGCCCACCACACCACTTTCGCTTCGGGCAGCCGCGCGCCGATGCCAATTTTGTCCAGTTGATGTTGCAGGTCGCCGCCCGCAACGTATTCCATCACCAGGTAATGCCGTCCGCGCTCGCCGAAGTAGTCGATTACCTGCGGGATCGCGGGATGCGACAGGCTCGCCAGCACCCGCGCTTCACGGTTAAAATCCTCGACCGCCTTTTGCTCCTGGATACCGTCGCCGATGACCATTTCCTTGCAGGCCACCGGACGATCGGCGAGGCGGGTGTCGTTGGCGAGGTACACGCGTCCCATGCCGCCTTGGCCGAGCATCTTGCTGATGCGGTAGCGGCCGTCGAGCATGTGGTTGACGGCTAACGGCTCACCGGTGTTCATGGCGCTCGCAAAAGCATCCGGCACGTATTGCTGAGAACACGGCTACCCTGGCGTCGGTGGTCATCCGCGTCGATTCCTCGGGCTGCCATATTCAGCATTCAAACGCCGCCGATGGGGCGGCAGCCGTAAACTCCGTCCGGCTATGAAATCGGATCGATCACCAGTTTCAGGAAGGTCTTCCCGATGATAACTTCGTCGCCCGCCTTGATTTCGAGCGGCGTACCCGGAATCAACCGATTACCGCGGTTGACGTAAGTACCGTTAAGGCTGCCGATATCCTCGATGGTGATCTTGCCGTTCTCGACGATGATCAATGCGTGCTTACGAGAGATTTTGGCTTCGGGGTCGTCCTGTTCAAGGTCCACTTCGGGGAACGATCCGGTCTCCGGATCCCAACGCCCGATGAAGTTCTGACCGCCGTCGAGGGGAAACTCCTGGCCCTTGCGGCCGCCGCGCAGCAGCGAGAGCTTGGCCTTGAAATGCGGTGACGCGCCGGGCGCGGCTGCCGCTGCAACCGGCGCAGGCTCCGGCGGCGGACTGATCTCGCCGGTCTTGGCCTCGGACGACGGCGCTGCCAAAGGCTCGGCCACGACGACGGCTTCGCTGACGGCCGTTCCGTTAGCGGCTGCAGCAGGAGCCGCCTCATGCACCTCATGCGCGGGCGCCGGTTCCATCGTCACAGGACCGGCCTCGTGCGCGGCTTCGGGCGCGGCGGCCGGGGCGGCTGCCGGCGCTTCCGAGGCAGCCAGTTTCGCGCCGCATCCGTCGCAATAGTCCAGACCGTCCATGTTCTCGTAGCCGCATTCACTGCACTTGATCATAGTCGCTTGAAACCTCGTTCCCCGGCGGTCGCCGTGTGCGTTCCCGATTGCCGGGATGGTTTATGCCTATTCGCCTTTCTGTAAGTCCTTGAGCGCCTCAGGATCGAGCATCTGGGTCTTGCGAACAACCGCCTGCGCCTGCAAAAGAGTCGTCTTGGCGGCCTTGGTTTGCAAGGTCTGGGTCTTTTTCACCTGGTCCATCAGGCCGACCAGCGCCTGCGTCGCCTTTACATTGCCCAGCCGCTGGGTGCCCTGAATCGCGTTGCTCAAAAGCCGCGTCGCGCGATCGACGTTGCCCGCCTTGAGCTCTTCTTCCGCCTTGGACTGGAGCTTCGCAATCGAGACCTGGTCAACCAGGTTCATCACGCGTCCGCTGCGCTTGCTGGTCATGGTGCGATCGAGCGTGTACTCGACCGTTACGTCCGTGTTAACGAGGCGTTCGCCGACGCCCGGAAGCTCGAACCGAAACGCCGACTGCGCGATTCGGACCGGACCCGGCTTGCGCGGTGGCAGCACCAGGGTCAGCAACACCGACCCGGGCAGTCCCGCTTCAAGATCGCCGATTTCATAGGTGACCTTGCGATCCTCGCCCACCAGCGGCGCGCCCAGCGTGTAAATCTCCGGGCTGGCGCGAAATGCCTCGCGCACCTGTACGCCCTGCGCCAGCGTCACCTCGATCCGCCCGTTGCGGATACTGACTGCCCGCAACCCTTGCAGCTCGTCTTCGAAGATCCCTGGAATCTCCGCGGGATCGCCAATGAAGTGATATTTGCCGTGCGAATCCTGCGTCATGCGCATCAGCAGCTTTTCGTTGAACTCGACGCCGACGCCCATAGCCGAGAACGACATCTGATCGCGATTCTGATTGGCTAGATCGATACAGGCGGTCTCCTCGTAGGTCTGTCCGTCGGTCAGCACGAGGACGCGATTGAGCCGGTTGGGCGCGAGGTTCTGTTTCACCTCATCGATTGCGGCTCGCATTCCGAGCGCCATTTGCGTCCCGCCGCCAATCTCCAACAAATCTATATCTTCAAGTGCTCGACGAACGGCGCCCTTGTCATGAATCTGTTCCGGCCGGACGATCACTTGGGCCTTGTCGGCAAAGGCAACCACCGCGACCTTGTCGTCGGGCGCTACGCTGTCGGCGAGAAATTTGACCGCCTCGACGACGAACTCGAGACGCCGCTCGTCGTACATCGATCCCGATCGATCGATCACCACACCGAGATTTAGCGGCAGACGGTTGCCACCACCCCCGCTGACTCCGGTCGCGATCGCCTCGAGCAGCACATAGAGCACGAAATTTTCGGCGGTCGAGAGCACATACTCACTGCTCGCCAGCGCGTCAAAGGAAAGCGGATCGGCCATCTAGTATTCTCCCGCGCCTAATTCTAGGGGCAAGCTTCATGGCATAGCAACATCGGCGTGAAATCCCCAACCCACGTTCCGTCGCAGTCCTTTTTTCGCCGGAATTCCGTGCACTCAATCTTTAGCTATATTAATAATACGCAAGAAATTAGACGAGTCATGCCGCCTGATATTCGCCCGCCTAATGTCCCCTTGCGGTTCGCGAGGTTTTGGAACTATGATGAATAAAGCCGAATAGAGATGCTTGAGACAATCATATCGGGTCAAATCGTTCTTCGGCCAGTGATAAGACCCGATGCGAGTCAGAAGTGGGAGGCCCTCCAATCGCCGATGTGGACAACAGGCCTCGTTGCGCTTCCCCGGCCGAGAGTTCTGTGCCATTTGTCTTTGCAGGGCCGTGATTAGATTTAAAGAACAAATGACACTCGTATCCAACTTCGTACGGTTTAAGCCGGACGAGATAACCCGGACGATGTCGCAGGTGATGGGCTCAAAATTGAGCGATCAAGTTACGCTGCCGAAATTCCGGCCCCGCGACTCCGCCTGATTAATAACGAAGTTCCCCGGTGAAGCGTTTCGCTTCGCGTGGAGGTTCAATCGGTACAAATGCTCACGCTCGATCAGAATTATCTCAAATCGTTAATTGAAAGTTCGCCCGATATTATAATTGCCGTGGACCGCGACGGCACGATTATCTATTACAATGACGGCGCGCGCCGGAACCTGCGCTACAGTTCCGCCGAGATCATTGGGCAGAAAATCGACCGCATCTATTGTTCTATCGAAGAGGCGCGCCGCGTGATGAAGGCGATGCGCGCGGCCGAAGGCGGCCGTATCTCGAACTTCGAGACCATGCTGCGCGACAAGGACGACCATCAGATAGCCGCGGCAATCTCGGGTTCGATCATCTATGACGAGGCCCATAACGAAGTTGGATCGATCGGTTTCGCACGTGACATCCGCCTGATGCGCCAGCGTGAGCAACTCGCGACCTGCGGCGAAATTGCAGTCAGCCTGGCCCACGAAATTAATAACCCGCTGGAGACCATCACCAACAATATCGACCTGCTCGCCCGCTGCGTGGAGTCGCGCCTGAGCGACGCCGAGTTAGTCGTCGAGACCGAACGGCTCGATTCGATTCGCGCGGGCATCGGCCGCGTTCAGGCGATCGTGCGCCGGCTCGACGAGATGACGCGCAAGGGCGTTTACGAGACGCGAGATTATCTGCAGGGCAAGAAGATGGCCGACCTGGCGCCGCGCGAAAGCGCATGCGCTCCCAGCGCGCAAGGGAACGGTAGCGCGGTCCATGACGATTGGGCCTTGAGCGGGATGTCGGTGCTGGTTCTCGATGACGACGTTTCCGTGGTCAGTTCGCTGGCCGACGTGCTCCGCGCCGAACGCTGCGTGGTGCATACAGCGACGCGGCCGAGCGCCGCGCTCGGGGTGTTGCGCAACATGAAAGTCGATGCGGTCATTTCCGACGTCGTGATGCCCGAGATGGACGGCTACGAGTTCTACATGGCGGTGAAAGAAGAGCTCCCGAACCTGCCCGTCATCCTGATGACCGCCTACTATTACGACAAGGATCACATCATCAAACGCAGCCGTCTGCGTGGACTCGAAGCGGCGCTTTTCAAAAAGCCCGTCAACCCGGCCAAATTGCGCACCGTGCTCTTGCAAGCCCGGCAAAAGGCCGAGGCGGAGAAGGTTGCGAAGGCCGCCGCTCGTATTGCCGCCCAGCCCCTCGCATCCACCTCGACCGGTCGCGGTTAAATCGCGCCGCCGCCCGCTCGGACGGTCCCCTCCATTTACGTGGTTCTCAGCTGTACGGCTGAGGGCCAACGCGTACGGCGGTGCCGCTGAGGGTCAACGCGTACGGCGCCTTGCGATGACCCAACCGGCTGTTCCGCTGAGCGATTTCGCGCTGGCAATCGAAGCCGGCCTCTTCATCTGGCGGAGACGAAGAAATCCTTTCGGCCCTCGCCCGTGAAATGGCGTATGTCTATCTGGACTACCATTAAAAGGAGTCACCGCGACCATGCCGATGAAGAATCCCCCTCATCCGGGAGGCGTTGTGCTGCGTCAGTGCATCGAGCCTTTGGACTTGAGCATCACCAATGCCGCCGCCGCGCTCGGCGTCACGCGCACTACCTTATCTGAACTGGTAAACGGGAAGCGCGGCATCTCGCCTGAAATGGCCGTGCGTCTGGAACAGGTTTTCGGCGGCAGCGCCGAAAGCTGGCTTGTGCAACAGGCGCAGTATGATCTTGCCCAGGTCCGCCCCCGCACCGACCGCTTCAAGCTGAAAAGGCTCGAACTCGCATAAGGGCAAACCTGAACCACTGGCGGGGATCAATTCAGGAAATCCACGCGGAACGGATTTTGACATATCAGCGAATTATGCGAACTTGACGGAGCCGACCGGCCGCGCGAGAACCGGAACAAACCTAACTTCCGGCCACAATCGCCCGCATGGATTGTTCCGTTTTACACAAGGCCCGGCTTTCAGATATCGACATCCCGACTGCCAACTAACACCATACGTGCGCCTGCGATTTGCCCTAGCTGACCAAGTACTCGCCTCAGCAAATGAATATCGTCGTTCCGCGAAACGAGAGCGACATTCCATTCGCGTCCATCGTGTTCAATCGTCGCCACCAGACGGGGTGGACTATGCTCTAGCAAAAACTCACTCTTGAAAACTCCAGCCTCGCCAAGTTCGTGGGCCACTCTACCTTCACTAAGCGAATTCGCTGGATACCAAACGGGTGGCCATACTATCTGCGGGTGGTCCCGCAAGTGAACCTTCATGCTCCGAAAATAACCAGGAGTGGCCGCCGAAATCAAAGGCTTGCATGCTCCGGGGGGTTGATTGCGGCACAGACGACCCCTTCACACGGGCGGGGGGCAGCGAGTTTTACATATCTGCCCCATATGCGACCTTGACGGAGACGCACCGATGCGGGTTGCTTCGAAAGATGGGAAAATACTTAGCCTTGGAGCCCAGGAGGCGACGCATGAACAATCTGCTTACCCATCTGAACAACTTGCTAATGACCTACGTTATCCCTCCCGCTGCGATGGCAGTGGTGCTAGTAGGAGCGTTATTTTTTTATGAACTCGTGAGAGCTGTGTTTGAGATCCAAAAGACCCTGAAAAATGTAGAACGGGTGCTAATCAATATAGAGAAAAATACGTCAGGCTGACGATTTGTGGTTTTTGACCGCGCTCACGCCGAAAACGTTGCGTTATACGCCCCTGGAGTTTTTCGGAAGGCACTCCAAATGAACAAAATAATCAAATGTCGAATTTACAGCTGCGACAGTAAAATCCAAGCTCTCGACGGGGGCCCTGAAGGTCCCGGCGGTTATCTTCATAATGGCTGGAAGATCACCAGGTCGCAGGAGGAGGGATGTGCAAAAGCTAAGGGCAAGCCGACCTGTCCCAAGCACCTCGGTTCCAATGACCTCACTGAGGACCGTCTCGACCGCCGAAAGTTGGAGAACGACGAATATTTCGTTTGATAAAGGATAAGTTTTGCAACGCGGCGCCGATCGTAAAGGCTGATGCTTTTTGCGTTCGAGTGCCCGGCCATGCGTTGCGCAACCTTTAAAAGGGATCCAATAACACGCGAGAGGATAGAGCCGAGAGAATCGTAAGGTCGATCCGTTCGCGGATGACTGGATCGGCGCCGCTGCCCGCGTGGGGTTGACGATTGTCAGTACTAGATGATAATAATTACCATCTAGCATGGAACTCCAGATAATCAGTGACAGCACGCGCGGAGCCTACGCGCGCGCTCGGATGGAACATTTCGCCGATCGCTGCCGCCAGGGCGGGCTCGCCGTCACGCCGCAGCGCCTCGCGATTGTCGAGGCCTTGCTGGCGACGACCGATCATCCGCGTGCCGAGGCCATCTTCGAGTCGGTGCGCAAACTCCATCCGCATATTTCGCTCGCCACCGTTCATCGCACGCTGGAGACGTTGTGCCAGATTGGCGAGGCGCGGAAAGTCACGACGCTGCACGACAGCGCGCGTTATGACGGCAATCTCGCCCCGCATCACCATGTGGTATGCGTTCGCTGCCGCCGTATCCGCGACGTCGAAATCTCGGGTCTGGAGCGCGTCATCGATGGCAACGCCGGCCTCAAGGGCTTCCAGCCGCTGGGCTGGTCACTGGAGATCCAGGCGCTATGCGACAGTTGCCGCAAACAGGATTCAGGCGCGACCCGGACCCGCCGGAAGAACGCGCTGAAATAAGGTGCGAATTGGCGCACCGTCAAGCTGAAAACCGCAAAGGGAGATAAAAAATGGCAAGTCTAAAAGGAACTAAAACCCACGAGAACCTGAAAGCCGCGTTCGCCGGCGAGAGCCAGGCCAATCGCCGCTATCTGTACTTCGCCAAGGTTGCCGATGTCGAAGGCCAGCCGGAAATCGCCGGACTGTTTCGCGACACCGCCGAGGGCGAGACCGGCCATGCTCACGGCCATCTCGATTACCTGAAGTCGGTCGGCGACCCCGCGACCGGCCTGCCGCTGGGCGACTCGCTGCTCAACCTGAAAGCCGCCGTGCACGGTGAGACTCACGAGTACACCGATATGTACCCCGGCATGGCGAAGACCGCGCGCGATGAGGGGTTCGCCGAGATCGCCGACTGGTTCGAGACTCTCGCAAAGGCCGAGAAGTCGCACGCCGGACGTTTCGCGAAAGCTGCCGAAACGCTCTAAGTCCTTGTTCCACCGCTGGCCGGTCCGCGTTTTTCGGGACCGGCCAGCTCAATCAAGCGGGCGAATTCAGTGGCCCCTGTGACTCGATCCACTGGACAGGTTAATTGCCGCCAATCGAATGCGTCCGCTGCGCGCGCGACATTGCTCCAACACCGCACCCCTGAGGCCCTGAAATCCGGATAGCAAATATGAGTCGAATCGAAGCGCGCCCGACTGACGCCCTCACCTACGATCCCAACGAGCCGAAGTATTGGGACCGCGCGAAACTTGAAGTCGAAATCGAGCGCGTCTTCGACATCTGTCACGGCTGCCGGCTGTGCTTCAATCTTTGCCCGTCGTTCCCAGATCTCTTCAAGTCGGTTGACGCCAAGGGCGATGACGTCCGCAATCTCACGGCTGCCGAAAAAGATCGCGTCATCGACCTTTGTTATGAGTGCAAGTTGTGCGAGGTGAAATGTCCCTACACCCCGCGCGACAACCACGAGTTCCAGCTCGACTTTCCGGCGCTGGTGTTGCGCGCCCGGGCGATCAAGGGCCGCGAGCAGGGTATCGGGTTGCGCGAGAGAGTGCTCGGTAATCCCGATCGCACCGGCAAGCTCGGCACTAAATTGCCGGCCCTGGCGAACTGGTCATGCCGCAATACGCTGCAACGCCGCCTGATGGAAAAGCTGCTCGGCATTCATCGGGACAAGCAGATGCCAGATTTCACCGGCGAGACGTTCGAGAAATGGATCGCGCGCACCGGCCTGCCGGCAGCGGTCGAACCCGCGGCGAAAGTCGCGATTTTCCACACCTGTTTCGTGAACTACTACAATACGGCGCCGGGCAAGGCGCTGGTGACGGTGCTGGCGAAGAACAATTGCGCGATTGCGAGCCCGCCGCAGAATTGTTGCGGGATGCCCGCGCTCGACGGCGGCGACGTTGACTTTGCTCAAAAACAGGCGCGCGCCAATGTCGCCTCGCTGCTACCGCTGGCCCGCGATGGCTTCAAAATTGCCGCGATCAATCCGACCTGCTCGCTGATGATGCGCCGCGAGTATCCCACCCTCGTCGGCACGCCCGAGGCCCAGGAACTTGCGGCTGCGATTGTCGATCCGGGTGAGGTACTTTACCACTTGCGCCGCGACGGCAAGTTCAATCGCGATTTCAAATCGACGCCGGGCAAGGTCGCCTATCACGTGCCATGCCATCTGAAGGCGCAGGCGGTCGGTCTGCGCGGACGCGATCTGCTCCGCCAGATCCCCGGCGCCGAAGTCACCACCGTTGACGCCTGCACCGCTCATGACGGCACCTGGGCGATGAAGCGCGAGTTCTTCGAGCTCTCGATGAAATGGGGCGAGAAGGCCTTCTCCGGGATGCGCGAGGCCGAGGCCGACTTCATGGCGACCGATTGCCCGCTCGCCGCAATTCAGATCGAACAAGGCACGGGAGTCCGCCCGCTCAACCCGGTTGAACTGCTCGCGCGCGCCTACGAGCCGAAAGGCTTCGCCACGCCGGTTCCGCCGCCCGATCCGCCCGCCGAGGCACAGGAATAATCATCGTGAAGCCCGTTACTCTCAAAGAAATTCTTCCGTTTGAACAATACGAGATTTTGCGTCCGCGCCTGCGCCCGTTGATCATCGCCGAGAAGGAACGCCGCCGGCTCGCGGTTGGCGAGCATCTTACCTTGCTCTTCGAGAACGGCCAGACCGTCTGGTACCAGGTCCAGGAGATGGTGCGATCCGAGCGGATGACTGCCGAGGACGCCATCCGGCACGAGATCGACACTTACAACGAACTGCTTCCCGGGCCGGGCCAGCTTACCGCCACGATGCTCATCGAGTACCCCGACGAAGCTCAACGCGATGTCGCATTGCGGGGACTGATCGGCTTCGAGCGTCATTTCTGGATTCGCATCGGCGATCGCCGCGAACCAGCCCGTTTCGATACGCGGCAAATCGCGACCGATCGCATCAGCGCGGTGCAATTCGTGCGCTTCCCGCTCGGCGGACTCGATCAGGACGATTTCCTGAAATACGCCGCCGACGGCAAAATTGCGATCGAGGCCGATCATCCGCAGCTCACGGAAAGTGTACTTATTACCGGACCAATCGCGAAGGCGCTGGCGGGCGATCTTTCAGACAACTAGCCGCCTCGGTTCTCTGCGCGGGCGCGCCGCGGTATTCTCTCTGAGACGTCACGGTCATGGGGAGAGTCGAGTTTGCGACAGTGCCTTCGTTCCACAGGATGCTGGTCATCAGCGTTCAACACAGACCCACTTCAGCCGTCGCCGTCCCGAGGGATTCGTGAGGATGGTCTGAGCGGAGCGTTGAGTTCCGCGTTCGGTCCGATGCTCAAGAGGGCCGATTGACACCCATATGGATGCAATGCATGCTCAAAGGAGTGCGCTTCAGGCGGTCGTAAGTTGACGCCGCGCCAAGGATGACTGACGTGGATTGGTATCTGGTTCGGACCAAGACTGGCAAGGAACGCTGGGTGCGCGACCAATTAACTGCGCAATTGCCCGAAGTCTTTCTGCCGCTGCTGGAAGCTCGTACCCCGCGATGGGGGAAGCTCGCCTGGACGATAACGCCATTGTTCCCCGGCTACCTGTTTGCCCGCCTCGACCCGCAGCAACAGTATTTCAACGTGCGCTATTTGCCCGGTGTTCAGGGCCTCGTCTCTGCCGGCAACGAACCGATTGCGGTACCTCACGGCGTGGTCGAGGACATTCGGCGCCGCGGCGTTAATGGCGTCGTTAAAATCGAGGAAAAGGATTTCGGTAGCGGCGACCGGCTGCGCGTGGTCGATGGGCCATTTCGAGGGTTCGAAGCGATCTTCGAGCGGTATCTTTCGGGTGCCGAGCGCGTTGCGATTCTGCTTAGCGCGATCGACGCTCAAGGGCTCCGCGTGGTGCTACCGGCTTCCGCCATCACCCGTTTTTCCTGATCGGACCAGGCCCGCGGGCGGAACGCAGCGACCCGCTGAGTTTGCTCGCACGTGTAGCAGCTCAATATACCGTGCCATAATCGACAGTTATCTCCAGCGCTGTTTTCGTTGATTCGCGGGTAAAAATACTCACAGCCATCCCCGGACATGTCGGCGATTCAGCCGTTGCCATCCCCTCAGCAGCGGCTGCCCAGTTCAACGAATTGAAATCAATTTCGACGGTCCCGAAACGTGAAGAATAGTACCTTTGAGGACCTCCTCCAGCTCCTCCAAACCTAGTATTCGGCATCATTACCTTAGTCGTTCTCATCAACCAAGCACTGTGACGATTTAGCAATAGCCTACAGCAGTTTCATTCAGTGTAGTTGTGCAGTGATTGTCGTAATTAGCACTCCTTCCAGTCTCAAAATGAACTATGAATTGAATGGGTATTGCAAAAAGCTACGTAACAAGATTAACGATATGTCATAACTTCGCAGTCAAGAACTCTATCGAGACTACATCAACTTGAAGATACTGCACGTAAGTCCGTACTTCATGCCCGCCCGGGCTTATGGCGGCCCCGTTGAGTCGCTCTACCGCCTTTGTCTCAACCTATCGCGCTTGGGATGCGACGTGCGCGCGTTGGCTACTAACGGGAACGGACTAGGCAAAGTCCTCGAGGTCGAAGTCGGGACTCAAGTCGCGGTTGCCGCAGGCTTCGAGGTAACCTACGTTGGCCGAATCGCGCGTCATTCGATCTCACCGGGACTGGTGCTCCGATTACCCTTCGAAGTACGGCGGGCCGATGTGGTGCATTTGACTGGAGTTTACTGGTTTACGACCATTCCGACGCTGCTGACCTGCAAGCTCATGGGTAAACCGCTGGTCTGGTCCCCGCGCGGCGAACTTCAACGCTGGCGCGGAAGCCGCGGCCGGATGCGTAAGCGAATTTGGGAAATCGCATGCCGGTTGAGCGCGCCGCGCTCGACGATGCTCCATCTCGGCTCGCAAGCAGAACGCATCGCGAGCGCCGCCCGACTTCCGGGCTTTTCCTCCACGGTAGTCCCAAACGCGGTGCGAACGCCGACGACAATCAAACGAGCGCCGTCCAGTGGCAAGCTACGGCTCGGATATATCGGACGACTTCATCCGAGAAAGGGTCTCGATAATTTGCTCGAGGCCTGCCGCATTCTGAAAGATCAGGGCGCTACATTTTCGCTGGTCATTGCCGGCTCAGGGCGGCGGCGCTACACGCGTGAGCTCTCCCGTAAAATTGCGGCGCTCGAACTCGGCGAAACAGTACAAATGGCGGGCGAAGTCCACGGCAATGCCAAACGCGAATTCTTCGAATCGCTGGACGTGTTAATGGTCCCCTCGTTTGGTGAAAGCTTCGCGAGCGCGGTCGCGGAGGCGCTCGCGTACGCGGTACCGGTCATTGCAAGCCGCGACACGCCTTGGTCGCGACTGGTCGAGAAAGGTTGCGGACTGTGGGTTGACAACGCCCCGGAATCACTGGCCGCCGCGATCGCAGAGATAGACGCGATGCCGCTTGAGGAGATGGGGCTTCGTGGACGCGAGTGGATGAGCGCTGAATTCTCCTGGGATGCGGTCGCGCGTGAAGTCTGCAACACATATTCGCTGATGCTTCGAGGCAGACCCGCAGTCGGCGTTACAGCGGCGGCCAGCACGTCGATCGCGCCGGCTGGAGAGACCTCACCGCACAATTGACGGATCGGAGTAAGCCCCGCTTTTCGACTCCGCTCGCCTTCTTCGATCGCATTTCGCCGCAAATAACCCGATCCGCCTGCCGCTCTGCGGATTAATAGCAGCGGCGGGTCTGCGATATTTTCGGCTCAGGCGTCACAGGTTTCGGCAAAATCAACGGGTCAGGGATAACCTGATGATTGAAAACAGGTGACAGGTTCGCCGACGTCAATTATCATCGGACCAGCGAATGAACGCGCCATGAGCTAAGTGCTTGCGCTAACTACCGCGGTCGTACAGAGTTTAAGAAGCGTTTTATTGGCCATGTTTAATCAAGCTGGTAGAAACTCGCCGACATCGCGGTTGGGCGAATGCCGATGCCGATTTTGAAGATCGCAGCGTTGCCGCTCCTCGCCCTTGTGTTCGCGGCACTCGCAATGCCTCTGGCAAAACGGATCGCTTGCCATTACGGCATCGTCTCAGTTCCCTACTCAGATTCCCGTCATAAACAACAAAAGCCGCTGATGGGTGGTGCGGCGATCATCGCGGCAATCCTGGTAACGCTGGCGCTCGGACGTATCTTGCCGCTGTGGCTCATCGTGGGGGCGGGCGGGTTGTTTTTGATTGGGCTGGTTGACGACGCGATCGTATTGTCTCCTTTGCGTAAGTTTCTGCTTCAAATTGTCGTTGTGGTGTTTGTGGTCGTATCCGGACCGGCTCTTCGCCTGGCTCCATGGACATTGGTGAATGCGGCACTCACGGGATTTTTTCTGATCTCGACGGTCAACGCGTTCAATCTGATCGACGGGCTCGATGGGTTGGCGGCCGGCGTCGGAATAATAGCGGCGTTGAGCATCGCAGGCATTTCGTTATTGCATGGCGATTCCGTGGGGGCCGGCCAAGCCCTCGTGATCGCCGGGGCCTTGGCCGGCTTCCTCATCTATAATTTGCATCCGGCGTCGATTTTCATGGGAGATAGCGGAGCCCTGCCACTCGGACTGCTGCTCGGCGCGATGGCCTTGCATGCCGGCGACCTCGCTGGGAACTCTCGATTGCCTCGCTACGTCGTGCCGATTCTGATCATGCTAGTGCCGTTGCTTGACACCGCGATCGTGAGTGTCAGCAGAATGGCGACCGGGACGCCGATATCGCGCCGCGGCCTCGATCATTCGCATCATCGGCTGCTTTCGCTCGGGCTGACCGATCAGCGGACGGTAGCGATGGCCTGGGCTCTGGCGGCGCTGGCCGGGGCGTTTGCGGTGGTGCTGACATGGCTGCCGCACGCATACCTGCTGGCGACGCTTCCGATTATTGTCCTGGGCTTCGGGGTTGTGGGGCTCTTCCTGATTGATCTGACTTTCGACATCAACTCCCCGGGCGTCGCCTACGACAATTTGCGCGGGCCAGCCCGTTTTATTCTGACCTTCAGCTATAGAAGGCGTTTGGCTGAGGCGGCGCTCGACCTCGCGCTCATCCCGGCAGCGTATTTTGGAGCTTTTCTGATTCGTCTGGACTTCAAAATCACCGATCCGCTGATGCAGGTATTTATCGAAACCCTTCCATGGCTCATGATCGCCACCTATGCAGCCTTTCTGATTGCCGGCGTTTATCGAGGCATCTGGCGCTATGCAAGCGTATCCGACGTGATCCGCTTCGCCACCGGATCGGTGCTCGCCGGCATCTTCGTAACGGTCATCTCGCTCTTCAAACCGCTGGAACTCTCAGGTTCGATCGCCGTGCTTTACGTGATCCTGTTGCTGAACCTGCTGGTCGCCAGCCGGCTATCGTTCCGCGCCTTTCGCTGGGGCGTCGCGCTGGTTGCACTACCGGATGAGCGCGTCCTTATCGTCGGCGCCGGTGAGTTGGCCGAGGCGGCCGCGCGTTATCTTACGACGAATCGGAGCCGGCGTTTCAAGCTGGTCGGATTCGTTGACGATGATAGCTTCAGGGTTGGCAAGCTCGTGCACGGCCGCCGGGTGCTCGGTACGATGTCGGATCTTGATCGGATCTACATAAAGAAGCAATTCAGCCAGGTGCTTGTAGCTACGGAAGCCATACCAGGAGACCGGATGGAGCGGCTCTGGCAGTTTGCGAATCGCCTCCAGCTCACGGTGCAGCGCTTCTCGATTCGCTTGAATGACCTGGGACCATCCGTCGAGACCCGTGCGGCGGAGCGAGGCGCTCAAATCCTGTCTGGAAGGCCCGGAGCCAAGGGTCAGGTGGTGGCGTAGCCGTGATCATCAAGTGCTGCATGAATCGTTATGCAGCTCAGGATGCACTCATTTTGTGAGAAGAGAACTGGTCTGAATGATGATGAGCCGAGTTCGCGAACCAGTACGGATAGTGCCGAAAGGCTGGGGGCGCGAGGTGTGGATCGCAAACGGCGATTTGTACTGCGGGAAGATTCTGGAGATTTCCAAGGGCAAACGGCTTTCCCTCCACTTCCATAAGCTCAAGACGGAATCCTTCTACCTGCGGGCGGGCCGCCTGGTGATCAGAATTAAGGAATCGCCGGAGGCCGAAACGATCGAGGAGTTCGTCCTGGAAGCCGGACAATGCATGGACATCCCGATCGGCCTTGTCCATCAGATGGAGGCGCTCGAGGACTCCGAGCTTTACGAATTCTCGACGCAGCATTTCGATACCGATTCGCATCGCCTCGTCCCCGGCGACTGATTCATCCGCCAGGCAATGGCTTGGAATCCCAGGTCACACTGACGACTGACGCTCATTCCTGGTATTACCGGGCGCGCGGGTGCCTGACACTCGATTGGCACCACTAGAACCGCCTATGATAAGAATGGGACGGCGGTGCGTCTGAATGCAATCGCGCGCCGAAAAACATGACCTAATGGCTAAAGTTGCCCTGATCACTGGCGTCACCGGACAGGACGGTTCCTATCTAGCCGAGTTGCTGCTCAAAAAAGGCTACGAAGTGCACGGCATCGTGCGGCGCAGTTCAACCTTCACCACCGGCCGCATCGACCATTTGCACCAGGGCTTTGGCGCCAATGAATCGCCCCTTAATCTTCATTACGGTGATCTGGGCGACGCCACGGGGCTGCGGCGTATCATCGAACAGACCCTGCCCGATGAGGTTTACAATCTCGCCGCCCAATCGCATGTGCGGATTTCATTCGATCAGCCCGAATATACGGCGGACGTAGTCGGGGTGGGGGCGCTGCGCCTGCTGGAAGCGATTCGCGATCACATCCAGCGCAGCGGGCGCACCGTGCGCTACTACCAGGCCGGTTCGTCAGAGATGTTTGGCGAGGTCGCTGAGATTCCCCAGCGCGAAACCACCTCGTTCCATCCGCGCAGTCCCTACGCGTGTGCGAAATGCTATGCGCATTGGCAGACCGTGAACCATCGCGAGGCCTACGGCTTGTTCGCCTCCAACGGCATCCTGTTCAACCACGAATCACCGCGCCGGGGCGAAAATTTTGTCACGCGGAAAATCACCCGCAGCGCTACCCGGATCAAGCTCGGACTGCAGGACAAGCTGACCTTGGGCAATCTCGACGCGAAGCGTGACTGGGGTTTCGCGGGCGATTACGTCGAGGCGATGTGGCAGATGCTCCAGCAGGATCAGCCCGACGATTTCGTCGTCGCGACCGGCGAGACTCATTCGGTGCGGGAGTTTCTCGACCTCGTGTTCAATAAGCTGGAGCTTGACCCCGAGCGCTACGTCGATTTCGATCCGCGCTTCATGCGCCCCGCCGAGGTGGACATCCTGATTGGCGATTACTCCAAGGCCAAACGCCTCCTCGGATGGGAGCCGCGGGTGAAGTTCAAGGAACTGGCCGAGATGATGGTCGCTTCCGATCTGGAATTGGCCGAGCGCGAAAAGCGCAGCCTCGGCTAACCCGCGACTAAGCCGCCATAGTCTGGATTTATTTTAAGTCGTTGATTAGGCTCCTAAGTATACAAGGAGTTAATCGTTCGATGCCGACTATCGGAAAGGTGCAGTCAAAAATTCAAAAAGTCGAAGACTTTAATGTCAACTTTCTTCATCGTGATGGGACTGACGTCAAAGACAACATGGATGGGATTAAACAATACCCTTACCAGAATGCCGCTAACCGTGACTGGAGCGTAACTTATTGGATCGCGGCACGCTTTAAGCAGACTTATCCCGGCTTCGAGGTTCGTGTACTGGACACGAAAGGCAAAGTCGTCAACGGCAATACCTTGCTGAAGAACATCAAATAATAGCGAAATGAGGTTTTCGGCATACAGCGAGAATTAGTGCCACCGAGCATCGCGAGCGTCAATCCCAAAGGGAAGTCTGAAACCTCAGTGAGGTTTCAGTAAGTTAAGGTTCTGGGTTCCTCAACAATCAATCCCGGTGGAGCAGCGTGCGGGTGGGCGGTTAGCTCGCGGCGAGTACTCCGGGGCCGGGGTTGAGTTCACGGTCGAGAGCTTCTATATCGGCAGCCGAAAGCGTGAAATACTTCGCCAGCGGATTATGAAAGATCATCGCGCTGACGGAGCTTTCCGGGTCCATCATGAAGCCCTCGGTCAGGCGCACCGACAAGCCGCTCTGTCCGAGTTCGAGCAGGCGAAATAGCTGGGCCTGATCTTCGAGCCGCGGGCACGCCGGGTACCCGAACGAGAACCGCTTGCCGTGATAGCGGGCCTGGAAAAGGTCCTTGTGCGTAATCTCCGGCGGGTCGCCGAAGCCCCACATCTGGCGAATCTTCTGATGCAGCAGTTCGGCGAATGCCTCGGCGCCTTCGAGCGCGAGGATTTGCAGGACGTGCGATCGCAGGTACTCGCCCTTATCCTTCCATTCCTCGGCCAGCGCGCGGACGCCTTCGCCGACGGTCGTGAGCATCATCGCGATATAATCAGTGCGCCCGGACGAGGCGGGAGTCACATAGTCGGCGAGACACAGGCCGGGATCGTCGGTCTGGCGTCCAAAGGTGAAGGTCTCGAGCACCCGCTTGCCGTCCGCGGCATAGACCATCAGGGTGCGATCCCCGTCGGAATGTGCGGGAAAGAACCGATATGCAGCGCTCGCGGCGATGTCGGGGCGCGAGAGGATTTCGTCTTCGACGGCGGCCACCACGGCCTGCAGTTCAATTGCCTTCGGATCTTTGTCGGCGAGCGCCCGCTCGAAATTCTTGAAGCCGAGGTGCCGCGTATAGAGCATCACGGGGTTGATGTAGCGAAAGATCTCTTCGAGGCTGTAATCCCGTAATGTGTGCAGCTTGAGATCGGGTGGCTCAGGAATCGGACCGTCGTAACTGACGGCTGGAGCGCGTCGCGCCGGCCGCGCCTTGGCCTCGACGATGCGCGAGGCCGCGAGCTGCAACTTGCGCGTCTGTTCCGCGAGCGCGACCGTCAGAGCCTCACGCCGCTGCGGGTCCATCAACTGATTGGCGAGGTCGAGGCCTTCCATCGCGTCGTTGGCGTAGGCGACGACACCGTCGTATTCGGGCGCGATTTTGATCCGCGCGAAGCGCGCTGAAAGCGCAGCGCCGCCGACCATGATGGGGCATCGCACGCCCGCTGTTTTCAGGTCCTGCGCCGTCGTGACCATCATCTGGGCGGATTTAACCAGCAGCCCTGACAGGCCGATCGCCTGCGGATGATGCTGCTGGTAGGCCTTGATCAACTCGTCCGGCGGTATCTTGATGCCGAGGTTAACCACCCGGTAGCCGTTGTTGGTCAGGATGATATCGACGAGGTTCTTGCCGATATCGTGGACGTCGCCCTTCACGGTCGCGAGCAGGATAACGCCCTTGTTGAGGCCATCGGCCTTATCCATGTGCGGTTCGAGATGGGCGACGGCGGCCTTCATTGCTTCGGCGGATTGAAGCACTTCGGCCACGATCATCTGGTTCGCGTTGAAAAGGCGGCCGACCTCATCCATGCCCTTCATCAGGGGGCCGTTGATGATTTCGAGCGGCTTGCGCGTGGTGAGCGCCTCGTCGAGGTCGTCGGTGAGACCGTCACGCGAGCCTTCGAGAATATAGAGCGCGAGCCGTTCATCGAGCGGCAGGGCCTTACGATCCTCGCGCGTGGGCTTGGCCTTGCGGGCGCGGAAATAGGCGGCGAAGGCAGCAATCGGATCGTCGCCGCGCCACCAGATCAGGTCCTCGGCCAGGCGACGCTCTTCCTCAGGGATCGACGGGTAGCGTTCGAGCTTTTCCGAGTTGACGATAGCGAGATCGAGACCGGCCTGCACCGCATGATAAAGCATCACGGAGTTCAGCACTTCACGGCCGGCGTCGGGCAGCCCAAAAGAGACATTGGAAACGCCGAGGATAGTTTTCGCGCGCGGCATTGCCGCCTTGATCAGGCGAATGCCCTCGATGGTTTCGACTCCGGAGCCGATGTAATTGCGGTCGCCGGTACCGACCGGGAAGACCAGCGGATCGAAGATGATGTCTTCGGGTTCGACGCCGTATTTTTCCGTCAGCAGGCGGTAGGAGCGCTCTGCAATCTGGAGCTTACGATCGCGAGTTACCGCCTGCGCCTGCTGCTTGTCCTCATCGATACATCCGACGACCAGGTCGGCGCCGTAACGGCGCGCGATCGGCACGACGCGCTCGAAGCGTTCCTCGCCATCTTCAAGGTTGATCGAATTGATGAGTGATTTGCCGGGCGTGCGCTTCAGCGATTCTTCGATGACGTGCGCGTCGGTCGAATCGATCATCAGCGGCACCTTCACCTTTTTGGTCAAGGTGAACAGCAGCGCGGCCATATCAGCGAGTTCGTCGCGGTCGGGATCCTGAACGCAGATGTCCAGGACGTGGGCGCCGCGACGCACCTGCAACCGCCCGAGCTCGGCGGCTTCTTCGAACTTGGCGCCCGCGATGAGGCGTTTGAACTTGCGGCTGCCGAGCACGTTGGTGCGCTCGCCCACGATTACCGGACGGGTGTCGTCATCGATGACCAGCGACTCGATACCCGAGACGATCGAGCGGCGCGGCGGCGCGATTTCGCGACGCGGACGGCCCGCCACCATCTGGACCAGCGCGCTGATATGCGCAGGCGTGGTGCCGCAACATCCGCCGACCAGGTTGATCCACCCGCTGGCGACGAATCGGTCGAGCTTGCCGCTCAACGACTCGGGCGTTTCGTTGTAGTTGCCGTCCTCATCGGGCAGGCCGGCGTTGGGAACGCAGGCGACGGGGAAGCGCGAGATTTCCGCGAGCGTGCGCAGATGGTCGGTCATGAAGTCGGGACCGGTCGCGCAGTTCAGTCCGATCCACAGCAGGTCATGATTGGCGATCGCGGTGTAGAATGCCTCGATATCCTGCCCCGCGAGCAGCGTGCCCATAGTCTCGATGGTGCCCGAAACGGCGATCCCGGCAGGAACACCGGTGGCTGCGATAGCGCGTTCGATCCCGATGAGGCCGGCCTTGCAGTTGATCGCGTCCTGAACCGTCTCGAGCAGTAGCAGATCCGCGCCGCCCTCGATCAGCCCTTCGGCTTGTTCCTGATAGGAGTCGGCAAGCCGATCGAAAGTAACACCGCCGGTTACCGAAATGCTCTTGGTGGTCGGCCCCATCGAGCCCGCGACAAACCGCAGGTGGTCCGGAGTGCTGAACGCGTCGGCCGCGGTGCGCGCGAGTTGCGCCGCAACCCGATTGAGTTCCCGCGCCTGATGCTCGAGTCCATATTCCGCCAGTACGACGGAGGTCGAACCGAAGCTGTTGGTCTCGATAATGTCGGCGCCAGCCTCGAGGAAGCTCCGATGGAGTTCGCTGATCCTGTCGGGGCTCGTGAGGACGAGATTTTCATTGCAGCCATCGAGGCTCGCGCCGCCGAAGGAGCCGGCGTGAAGATTCATGCCCTGGATCGACGTTCCGGTGGCGCCATCGAGCACGACGATACGCTGAGCGATCAGGCTGCGGAGGATTTCGATCCGTTCTCGGGTAGTGGTCATCAGCGATTAGGACCGATCCAGTGCGGCCACGCGAACTATGAGAGTATCGGACGGGCGCGAGCGTCGCAAATTTGCTGGATTCGACCCGGATTGCGCCGCGAGCCTTAGACATTGGGCATTCGTGGAAGCGCATCGCGCTTTGCGTGAACGCGCATAGAACTTTGGCCTGGCCGAGCGTGGCGCCTCGGGGGTAGCGCGCTTTTTAATCGCGGGGGGCTTGCTGTAACCACCATTCTCAGGCTTTGCTGATGGATCGGATTGGCGGCGGTGGCCGCCGGGAGGACGGACGCGGCGATGATATTGGCATGGTTGTGCTACTACGACGGGCTGATCGCGATTGCAGCGGTAGCCGCGGGGATCATCAGCGCGCACTGGGAGTTGACGGCGCCGTTCTTCGGATTTCAGCTGGTGCTGATCGGCCTGGTGTTCGCGGTGCTGGCCCTGTTGAGTGGCATGATAGCGCTTCCGATGACCTATTTTTCGCCCCAGCGGCGCGCGGGATTCAGCCGCGCGCGGATCGGCGTTTTGCTCGCGTTGATAATCTTTCTGCCGCTGGCATTCGTGGGCTGGAAGACCAAGGATTACCCCCTCATTAACGACATCACGACGGACACCCAGAAGCCGCCGGTATTCGTCAAAGCCAATGAATATCAGCCGAAGCGCGGCCGCGACCTGAGTTACAATCCGCAGCTCGCAGCGATTCAGAACGGTTCCCCCGCTTATCAGGGCCTCGCGCCGCTGAAAATGGACGAGCCGCCCGACCAGGTGTTTAAAAAAGTCGCGATCCTCGCCGGAGAGATACCGAGTTGGCAGATTACGCGCAACGATCCGCAAAATCGGACGCTCGAAGGTGTCGCGACGTCGGGGTTGTTCAAGTTCAAGGATGATTTCATCATCGAAGTGCGGCCCGCGGACGGCGGCGGCAGCCTGATCGAGATGCGATCGAAATCGCGCGACGGCAAAGGCGATCTCGGCGCCAACTACCATCGCATCGTCAGTTTCCTGAGTATCGTTAAGGCCGGTCCTCAAACTCCCGTGCCGGGTGCCGCGCAGGTACAGCCGTAGCATCGCCCAACTCGCCGCCACGATCTTTGTTAGCGGGCTCCCTGAATCCTGCGGCGGAGCCAGCGCCCTTCCTCAAGTGTTGGCTCGTGTATGCGCTCGAGGTCATCGCGGTTGCGGTCCTCCAGTTCCCGCGCAATATGGGCCTCTTCATGTTTGCGTTCGGCGACCGCGGAAGCTGGCTCGTCGTCCAATACCTGACCGCGCACGGTTCTCGCCCCACCATCGACTTTGGTTATCCATACGGAATGCTGCCGATAATGATTGGCAGCGCCTGGTTCGGCATTTTCGGACTGACGCCGATTGCCTTCAACCTCGCGATGACGACCGGAGGAATCGCGATGGCGTGCGGTCTCGCCCGGTTCACTACCGCGATGCGCCTCAGCCCCGCAGCTCGGGCCTTGATGATCGTCGCGTTGCCGATCGCGATTCAGTCGTCCCTCCCTTCGCTCGCACATCTTTCCGAGGCGGTCCTGCTATGCCTTGCACTCGGCGAGCATTCGCGCGGCAATCGAGGCGCTGCCTTGGCGCTTGCGACGGCGGCATGCTTCGCAAAGGCCGCGCTCGCCTACCTTTATGGATTCCTGCTGGTGATTTTGATCGTCGTGGATTGCTGGGCTTATCGTTGGCGAACCGCCGGGGCGGGCGCCAGCCCGCGCATGAATTGGACGAAGTTGCGGCGAACGCTGATACCCGCGACCGTGACTGGACTGCTGCTTATCGCAATCCTCGGATCGGTCTATGGCGTGCTTCCATTGACCGCGAGCCTGTTGCCGCTGAACGGCATGAAGATTTATGCGACGCTCCATTTCGGCTTCTTTACGCCGTGGAGCCGCACTTTCTGGGATCCGCGGGGCGTTTCGATGGGCAGCTATTTCGCTACCGTCGCGCCCTTCTGGATGGGATCGACTCTCTGGCTCGCCCTCGCTGGAATATGGGCCGGATGGCGACTGTGCTCGTCGCTGCGCGAAGATGAATCATCCCGCACTCGCGACGAGATAATCTTCTGTTGCGCGGTCCTGCAGACGCTGTTCGTCCTGCGCATCTTCGGGCCGCCGTTATCCTGGACCTACTACCCCTACATCGTGGTGATGGGTCTGGCGGCCTCAAGTTTACTCGGCACCGGCCCCGCGATCGTTGCGGTGGCGTTGACCGTCGTGGCCTTCGTTGCCCAGGTCGTGAACCTCGGCGTCGGAGCGGCGGAATGGAAGATCTCAGCGCCAAGCCCGGTGACGGCCGGACTATGGGCGCACGCCGGCGAGCGCGCCGAATGGGATACCGTCGTGCATCTCATCGCGGGCCATCGGACCGTCGCCGTGGGCGTCGCGGGTGGCGCATCAATACTGTTTCCCGACTTTGAAAAACCGATCGGCGCCTACTTGGCTCCCGCAGCAGCATTGCCCGCGGAGGCGGAACGCTCGATCGCGCGGATCGAGGCGGCCGACATGGTCGTCCGTCCCGCGTCGGAGAGTATCGGCGATCCGATCTCCTTCTGGCCCGATCTGACACACACCCTCGACCACCTTGAGGTCGTCTGGAAAGGCCGCGTCTATCAGGTCTGCCGCCGCAGATAGCAGAGAGGAGAACGGGGAGAGTGGTCGAGGAACTAGGAACCTATATTCTTTCTGAAACCTCAGGGAGGTTTCAGACTTCCCATTATGCTTTGACGCTCGCGATGCTCGAATAGCCGGCCAAGCTCGGCGAGAATGGGGCGCGCCGACTAGAAGAGTGCCTTACCCAACGGGAAGTCTGAAACCCTGGTAAGGTTTCAGTGTCCTAAAAGGCTATAAGTTCCTTATTCCTCGACCACTCTCGGCCCCCTTCTCATGGCTTCAGCGCTCGCAGCGCACGCTTCATCGCGCTGGCGCGATCCTCGCCGACTGGATTGATGAAGACGATCGCCCATCCGATCCCAGGGGCTGCGAGTTCTGCGAGGCGATCGCGCACGCGGCTCTCGGGCCCTACGAGTAATGTCGAGTCGATCATTTTGTCGGTGACCGCTGCGATTGCCGCCTTGCCGTCCTTGCCGGCCGCTCGGATACCCTCGATCTCGCGATCGAAACCGGCGTGCGCGAACATATTCCCGTAAAAGCGCAATGCCCCATAGCGCGACAGCAGTGTGCGCGCCGGCTTGCGCGCGAGATCGATGTCGTCGGAGATGAACGCAGTCGCGAACATCGTCGGCACGATCTCCTCGACGTTGCGCCCGGCCTTTGCAGCACCCTCGGCGATTTCGCCCAGCGCCTCCTTGATTCGCGCCGGCGGAAAGAAATTGAAGATGACGCCATCCGCTATTTCGCCCGCCAGCCGCACCATCGGACGCGACACGCCCGCCAGGTACAGCGGCGTTTTGCCGATGACCTTCGGATTGGTTTTGCCGCCTTCGATCATCCGTCGCAGCGTCGCGACGGTGTCGCGCATCTTCTTCATCGGATCGGCCGGCCCGCCCATGTCGATACCGATGGCACTGTTGCCCTCCCGATGGCCCGTGCCGAGTCCCAGGATGAACCGCCCGCCCGTCAGTTCATGCAGGGCCGCGACCTCGTTCGCCAGCAGATTCGGGTGCCGCAGGTAGATATTCGTGATCGCGGTGCCGAGCGTGACGCGGCTCGTGTTGAAGCCGATTCCCAGCGAGCACGCCAGCGAATCGTTGTTGGCCTCGGTCATGAAAACGCCGTCGAAGCCGGCATCCTCGGCCGCGCGCGCCCATTCGATAATCGTGGGCAGGGGGCTGTCGGGCATGATCGAAAAAGCAAGCGCGATTTTAGCCATGATAGTGTCCTTTGTGGGCGCGATATTCCGCGAACGGCGCGCTTTCTTGATATCGTTCATCGTTGCCCGCTGGCAACAGTTGTGGCTGTGACGCTCTTGCCGCTCCGCAATCGGTCTCGCCGAGATAGCGATTAAATGAACGCGATTCGCATATAATGTATGAATTGCTGCAGGCGAATCGGGGAATCGAGTGGACGGATTGGCGCTGTCGCGAAGTTCAGAATGCCGCTATGATTCGGCCTTCCCGCGCGAAGCTTGGGACGGGCGGCGCCGAAACCTGAGATGATAGCAATCGTTGACTATAAAGCCGGTAATCTGACCAGCGTTGCGCATGCGCTCGATCACCTCGGCCATCGATGTGAAATCACCGATCGTCCCGATCGAATCCGCGCCGCTGACCGCGTCATAATTCCGGGCGTGGGCGCTGCGGGCGCGACGATGGAAAACCTGGTTGCGCTAGACCTCGCGGGGGTGCTCCGCGATGACGTCGCGCGCGCCGGAAAGCCGTTTCTCGGCATCTGCATCGGTATCCAGGTGCTCTTCGATCACAGCGCGGAGGATGACCAACGATGCCTCGGAATCATCCCGGGCGAAGTCGTGAGGTTTCCGTCATCCGTCGATGGGCGCCCGCTGAAAGTTCCGCAGATCGGCTGGAATCGCGTGCGGCAGACCCGCCCGCACCCCATTTTTGATGGCGTCCCGGACAACACGCATTTCTACTTCGTCAATTCGTTCTATCCGGTGCCGGGCGATCCCGCGGTCACGATCGCGACCAGCGATCATGGGGTGACGTTCACTGCCGCGGTCGCGCGCGACAACGTGATCGCGACTCAATTCCATCTCGAAAAGAGCGGCGCGGCGGGCCTGCGGATGCTCGACAACTTCTGCCGGCTGGAAATCTGAAATGATCGCCAAACGCATCATCCCATGCCTCGACGTGCGCGCGGGCAAAGTCACCAAGGGCATCCAGTTTCTCGAAAACGTCGATGTCGGCGATCCGGCTGCGATGGCCCGCTACTACTACGAGCAGGGCGCCGACGAAATCGTCTTTTATGACATAACGGCGTCGAACGAACGGCGCGGGATCATGATCGACGTTGTGAAGGCGGTCGCGCGCGATATCTTCATCCCGTTCAGCGTGGGCGGCGGCCTGCGCACCCTCGACGACATGCGCGCGGTGCTGCTGGCGGGTGCGGAGAAAGTCTCGATCGATTCGGGGGCGGTGCGCAATCCACAGATTATCGCGGAGGGTGCGCGCGCCTTTGGCAGTCAATGTATCGTGCTCTCGATGCAGGTTAAGCGTGGCGAACCACGCGAGGGATTTCCCTCCGGATGCGAAGTCGTTATCGACGGCGGCCGCACCCCCACCGGTCGCGACGCGCTGATGTGGGCGCGGGAGGGCGAGCGTCTTGGCGCGGGCGAGCTGTGTATAAATTCGATCGATCGCGACGGTACCAAGGCCGGCTATGACCTCGAAGTGACGCGCCTGATCAGCGATTCGGTCTCGATTCCCGTAATTGCCTCGGGCGGCGCCGGTGAACCCATACATTTGCACGAGGCCTTTACCGCTGGTGCTGCCGATGCGGCCATCGTCGCCTCGATTGTCCATTATGGAGAGCATCCGATTCCCGACCTCAAGCGCTATCTGCGCGGCCGCGGCGTCGAGGTGCGCGACACGATTGCGATGGAAAGGAGCGCCAATTGAAAATCGCGCTGGTAGTTTCGGACTTCAACTTCGACGTGACCTCGATCATGGCTGAACGGGCTCGCCGACACCTGGAATTCCTCGGTGCCGAAGTTACCCGCGTCGTCCACGTGCCGGGCGTTTTCGACATGCCGCTCGCGGTCAAGAAATTGCTCAAACACAAGAATATCGACGGCGTCGTCATGATCGGATCGGTCATCAAAGGCGATACCAATCACGACGAGTTGATCGCCGCCGCGACCGCCGGTGCGGCCGTCGATCTCGCGCTGGAATTCGACAAACCAGTGGGGCTCGGGGTGACTGGTCCCGGAATGGATCGGATGCAAGCGCTCGATCGTATCGACAACGCTAAGAACGCCGCGGAATCGGTCGTCCGCATGATCCGCACCCTCAAAGACCTCGACTAGCGCTAAACCAGGACGGCGCGGGAGGCCAAAATCAGCCTGACGATACTCCTCGACGTGATGCGGCAGAGTGGTCGAGGAAGTTAGGACTTATAGCTTTCTCTGAAACCTTACCAAGGTTTCAGACTTCCCGTTGGGTATAGAAAGGTGGCAAGTCGTTCGACTGATTTTGTTAGGCCTTTCAAGGGCGCTGAAGCATGGTTTAGGAATCGAGAGGGGACTGACGAGATGCCACGCTGTCGCCTGGAGCGCAAGCGAACGGATCCCGATTCGGCGTTGCGCTCACTAATGACAGGAAGAGGTCTTTTTTGACTACACTCCACCAGTGTCTTATCGAAAGGGAAGTCTGAAACCTTGGTAAGGTTTCAGTTTCCTGAAAGGCTTTAAGTTCTTAGTTCCTTGACGACTCTCCCCATCTCTCTTCCCACAGCCTGTTAAGAAACTCTCGCGCCCGTCGTTGAGGCGCGGGCGCATAGCTCTTATACTTCTGCGCGTGGCGGTGACGACTGAGGAGAGTGGTGGCGCGGGCCGCGTGCAGACGTTTTCGACACGTTCTGCAGCGCGGATTCTAGCCGTTTCGCCCGACCGGATTCGCTATTGGGTCAAGCGGCGACTGGTTGCCCCGAGCGACCGGCGCGGGCGGCGTTTTCGTTTCGGCTTCAACGACCTCCTGATGATGCGGATGGCGAAGGACTTGCTCCCGAGCCGCCATCACGTCGGGCTGTTCCAGCGCTGTTTCGATCGGGTGCGCGATTTTCTGGAACCCGATCGCCCGCTTACATCGCTTAAGTTGCACAACGACGAAGGTCGCATCGTGATGAGCGACGGAACCGCCCTTATCGAGATCGAAACCGGGCAGATGTTGCTGCGTTTCGGGCCGCAGCGCGAGCTGGGCAAGGTCGAGGATCGTTTCGGCCCGGCGCGTGTGCGGGCTCGTTTCGAAGAAGCACGCCGGATGGCGGAGACCGATCCGCTGCGGGCGCTGACCCTCTACAGTGATCTGCTGGGCCGCGAGCCGAGCAATTTCGAAGCGCACATGCGGATGGCGACGCTGCTGGAGCGCGAGGGTGATTTCGCGAGCGCTTTACGTCACCTGCTGGGCGCGGCGGTGATTGTGCCGGCCAACGCGGAGGTAAATCTGCGGCTGGGTAGGCTTTATCGGCGGCGCGAGGAGACCGAGAACGCGTTGCAGAGCTATTTGCGCGCTGTCGAATGCGATCCCTTGTCGATCGAGGCGCACCGCAATCTCGCGGAGCTCTATGAACTGGCAGGGCGCAAGCGCGAGGCGATGCGCCATTTGAGCGCAATCAACCGCCTGAGCCGCCCGAACCCCTGAAATTTCAGCGGGTTCTCTGAAGATTCCGACGCAGGCGGATCCTGGCGGATATCATCCCGGAATGCTGGAGTGCGGTCGTCCATCCGGCCGTGCTGATCCCGCAGCCCCGTTGAAACTGCGCGACTGGCGGCGATAAGCTGAATGACAATGGAATCCCGCCCCCTAAAGCGAATCGACATCCTCCGTCATGAACTCAAGGCGTTGCGCTTCATCCTTGACAACTACCATGCCGGGAAAATCGACCCATCGTCGATTCCGCCGCGTGAGGATTTTCAATCTGCACAGGGCCAGCACCTCTACGATGTCATCCTGGGTGCGCCAAGCCGCGCCGGCGCGGAGGCGGAAATCGCTGAATTGGACCTTGAAGACGTCGATATCGACTCGTTTCTGCGGCTCACCGGTGAGCATTACTACACCTATCCGGCGCTGGTGCGGGAACGCGCCGAGGCGATCCGCCAGGGCCGCCTGCGTATTGAGGCCGCTTGAAATCGCTCGCCTTGAAGGAACTGCATTTCCTGATTGACGCCGGCGGCGCGCTGATCGCCTTTCAGGAAAAGGATCAGTCGTGGGCGGGTGCGTTGGTCTTTTCCTCCGAGGAGCTGGCGCGCCGATTCATTGAACTCAGCCATCTTGATGTCGCCGAAATCGCCTCTCTGGCAACCGCCGACCGTGAAAGCATCGCCGCGCTGATCACTGCGATGAAGCGCCGGCCAATTCGGTACGCCTTGCTCGACCTCGATTACCACACTGGATCATGCAAGCAGGTTGACTTCGACGGCGACACTTTCGGGATTGCGACGGAACGCCAGTTCGTCGCCGCCCATCGCCATGGCTGAGCGTTTATACCTGCCGCGTCGTCCCGCCCGTCGGCCGGAGTCGCGATGACCTTCGGCGTCGAAGAAATCGAGCACGCGCGCCGGCGACTGGAAGGCATCATCAAGCCGACGCCGCTGATTCGCAGCGCGACGCTGGATCGGATGCTGGGCGCGGAGGTTTACCTCAAGCCGGAAAATCTGCAGAAGACCGGATCGTTTAAAATTCGCGGCGCCTACAATCGTATTTCAGCGCTCTCGATGACCGAGGCAGCTCGCGGCGTAGTTGCGGCGTCTGCCGGGAACCATGGGCAGGCGCTAGCCTATGCGGCGACTCACGCCGGCGTCAGCGCGACGATCGTGATGCCGACGACAGCCGCCATCGCGAAAGTTGACGCCACCCGCAGCTATGGCCAGGAAGTAATCCTCGCGGGCGC
>Ga0302324_100002790_pt1 | contig 39804 bp, 37 predicted proteins | sample Palsa_T0_1_FD_201949 | JGI IMG/M metagenome (GOLD analysis project Ga0302324, IMG submission 201949) | Peat permafrost microbial communities from Stordalen Mire near Abisko, Sweden - Palsa_T0_1 | ecosystem: Environmental > Terrestrial > Soil > Palsa > Peat permafrost | place: Sweden: Abisko...
ACGCCCATCTGCCTTGACCCCACGCTGAGCAGCCGGAGGCCACCGAGGGAGTCCATCCGCCCCAACCCCCTCCACCCGGAGCGCCGCGCGCCCCACCGTACGACCACCGGGAGCCACTGTTCGCCGGTCCGCCCGTTGACCGGCCAGGTGGCCAGCACCCCGCACGCCACCAGGATGACGACCGCACCGGCCGCACCCAGGGCATCGGGTCGGGCCCGCAGCACGGCGACGGCGACGGCCAGGCCCACGGCCACGGTGAGGATCTGTCCGGCCCTCCAGCCGGCGAGCGCACCGCCACGCTCCCGTGGCCCGAACCGGTAGCGCGCCCCGTCACCGCTCACGAGGACTCCGGTTCCTTCGGCGGCTCGTCGCCCCGCGTCCGCAGTGGAGGGAGGCCGTGGATGACCGGTCCGATGTGGTCGTGCCCGATGGCGAAGCGATGATCGTACGGACCGGGTTTCCCGATGAGCTTCAGCCCGGGTGGGAGGTCCGGCGGTGCCGCCGTCGGTGGTGCCGCCGTCGGTGGTGCCTCCTCCTCTTCCGCGGGGTCGGCACTCCGCGCCGGGACGGGCCGTTGGCGAATCGGCTTGGGCCCCCTGGGCTTCGGCTCCCCCCACCAGCGGGCGGCCAGCGCCTCCTCGTCGACCGGAAGCCCGATCATCATCCCGTCGGCGTTGGGGACCAGCCCGCCGTTGGCGTCGTTGCAGTCCGCCGCCGTTCCCCCGTTCCCTCCCGGCGCGCTCCCCGCCATCCCCTCGGAACGGCCGGTACCGGGCGGCCCGGTCATGGCGGCCAGCTTGGCTGCGCCGTGGGCCGTCATCCCCTTGCTCAAGGCGAACTGCGTCGCGCTGCGCGGCGCCGTGGTCAGAACGGCGGTGCCGCGTTGGCGGGCACCCTCGAGGTGCCCGACGGCGCCCGCCTCAACGGCCGGAATGAGACGGAGAATGGAAAAGGGGACAAAGGTGGCCAGCACGAGCAGCGCCCCGCCGGCCAGGACCGAGGAGAAGCCCGATCCGGCCGAGCCGGTGCCCGAGGTCCCCGACGCCACGGCGCCCGCCGCCAGGCTGAGGGTGGCCACGATGACGAACTTGGAGAGGATCAGGGCCGCCAGGGTCTCCACCAGGCGTCGGCACCAGTGCGACACCGACGGCCAGACCAGCGTGGCCAGGGCGAGGGGGAGGAACAGCACCGCCACGTAGACGGCGGCGGCGCGCACCAAGAGCTCGAGCCAGAGCACGAATGCGGCGGCGGCAACCAACAGTCCCACCAGGAGTAGGACGAAGGTGGCCACCGTGGGGTCGCCGCCCGCTTGCAACAACCCCTTGGTCATGCCGGCCAGCAGGGCCTTGACGTCCGAGCCCGATCCGCCGGCCACTTCGGTGCACATGGCGTCGGTCGCCGAGAGGCAGAGGATCACGATCTGGATGGCCACCACCCCGAGGAGCAGCGCCAGCGGGAGCTGCACGAAGAACGTCCGGGCCAACTGGCTGGCGCTCTGGCGGACGATGGCCTGGACTGTCGAGACGAGGAGCAGCGGCAGCACGACGACCCCGGCCAAGGCGGTCATCACCCCGTAGTGGGCCCGGAACCAGCCCGCGCCCACATTGATGGTGGTGGTGCTGATCAGCACGTTGCCGATCTGCGACAGCAGCCACTCGGCGCCGCCGGCCACCCATTGACTGAGGCCGCCCAGGATGGCATCGATCCCGGCCGACGCCACCGAGCCCCCGAGACTCCCCACCGCGGTGGCGGCGTAGCACAGCGGGTTGAGGGCTTGGAGCCCGGTGCACCCTCCGGCCGGCGCGCCGGTGCGCAGGACCGCCAGGGACGGTGCGGCGAGAACGGACAGGTCGAACATGGTCGGGGATCGCCGCGCTCAGTGGAGGTTGGTGCCCTGGCCGAAGAAGAAGTTGACGATGTGGGGGGCGGCACCGATCAGCAGCGCGGCGAGCCCCGACACGAGCACCGCTCGCCGGCCGACCATCGACTGCTGGTAGTTCTGCGAGTGCACGCCCAGGGCCCAGGCGGCGGCGCCGATGACCAGGCCCACGAGGGCGGCGATGAGCGCCCATGCGCCCAGGCCGTTGACGAGAGCCTGAAGGGTGCCGCCACCGGGCAGGGCGGTCAACGTCGGCGTCAGCGTGACACCGCCGCCGTCTCCGGCGGCACTCACCACGATCATGGTCACTCTCCATGGGTCTCGCAGGTGCCGGGAGCTCCGGCCCACGGAGGAATGGTTCCATGATGTTTCAGTGTTTTTCACAAACTTGACCGGCCGGGAGAGGCGAGGGTTTCACCGCCGACCTTCCAGCCCTGTCATATTGGGAGCGTGACCGGTGGTGGCCAACTCGTGGCGCTGAGCAACACGAGCGACATCGTTCTCGCGGTGGGGTTGGTGGTTCTCTTCCTCGTGGCCATCCTGGTCGCCCACCAACTGGGGAAACGATCGGGGCGCCGGTCCATCTCCCAGCGGCTCACGGCGCTCGGCTCGCGGCTGGGCATCGACCCGCCCGAGGACGAAACCAACATTGAGACTGCGCTGGCCTACCTGGAGCACGTGACTGGTGGGGCCTCGCAGGCGGTCGCCGAGTCCAGTGCGGACGCCATCCGGCTCAGGCGCTCCCTCGATACGCTGACGCAGGGCGTCGTCCTCTGCGACGAGAACGGCAGCGTGATCTACCGCAACGCGCGGGCCAACGCGCTCATGGTCAGCCGCCACGGAGACGCGCTGGCGGCGCAAGCGGTGACCGAGCTGCTGGAGGGCGCCTGGCACGAGGGGGCCGCCGAGCGCATACTCGATCTCTACGGCCCGCCACGTCGCACGCTGCAGGTGCGGGCCCGACAGATCGATGACGGGCGACGGCCGCTCGGGGTCATCGCGCTCATTGAGGACATCTCCGAGCGGCGCCGGCTCGAGGAGATCCGGAGGGATTTCGTGGCCAACGTCAGCCACGAGCTCAAGACGCCGATCGGCGCGCTGGGCCTGCTGGCCGAGACGTTGGTGGCCGAGCCCGATGCGGAAGTGGCCCAGCGGCTGGCCGGACGCATCCACAACGAGGCCTTCCGGGTCAGCCGCATCATCGACGACCTGCTCGACCTCTCGCGCATTGAGTCCGAGGAGGCGCCCCAGCGCGAACCGGTCCTGGTCAACCTGGTCATGGCGGACGCCATCGAACGCGTGCGGGCCACCGCCGACCAGAGGGGCATCGAGATCGTGCTCCACGAGCCCTCCCCGCCCATCGCCGTAGTGGGCGAGCGCCGCCAGCTCGTCTCGGCCATGCACGCCCTCCTCGAGAACGCCATCACCTACTCGTACGACAACTCCAAGGTGGTGGTCACCGGCACGGTCCGCCGGGCCGGCGGCACCCCCGGGCAGGCCGCCCCGGTTCCCCCCGAGCCGGTGGAGGCGGTCTTCGCCCCCGGGGCCCTGGCCGAAGACCCGGCTCCCCCACCGGCGGCGACGGCGTGGGTGGCCTCGGCGACGAGCACGACCGGTCCGGTCCCGGCGGACGGCGAGCAGGCGACCCTGGGCGGGAACGACGGAGGGGCCCGCGACTGGCGCAGCGAGGAACGGGACCACGTGCGCCTCTCGGTACAGGACAGCGGCATCGGTATTCCCGCCCGCGACCTCGACCGCATCTTCGAACGCTTCTACCGGGTCGACCACGGTCGGAGCCGTGACACCGGGGGCACCGGCCTGGGGCTCTCGATCGTGCGCCACGTGGCCAACAACCACCAGGGCTGGGTCGACGTCGAGTCCCGCGAGGGCGAGGGATCGACGTTCAGCCTGATCCTCCCGCTCCACACCGAGCGTGTCGTATGAGCAAGACGAAGAAGCCGAGCCCCGGCAGCGGCTCGGGTGAGGGCCCGGTCCGGGTGCTCCTGGCGGAGGACGAGGAGTCCTTCATCGATGCGTTGGTCATCGGGCTGACCAATGAGGGGTTCCGCGTCATCGTGGCGCGTGACGGGGCCGAGGCGCTCAGCCTGTACGAGGAGACCGATCCCGACATCCTCCTCTTGGACCTGATGCTGCCCAAGATGTCCGGGGTCGACGTCTGCCGGTCAATCCGGACCCGATCACGCGTCCCCATCATCATGGTGACGGCCAAGGGCACCGAGATCGACACCGTGGTCGCCCTCGAGATGGGGGCCGATGACTACGTGACCAAGCCGTACCGCCTGCGCGAACTGGTGGCCCGGATGCGCGCCGTGCTGCGCCGCGCCCCCGGTGGCCCCGACTCCTTCGAGCCGGCGGCGATCGACCTGGACAGGGAAGGGGTGTGGGAGTCGAGCGGGATCAAGATGGACTTCGACCAGCGTCGCGCGTTCGTGCGGGGCGAGGAGGTCCACCTGCGCCGCAAGGAGTTCGAGCTCCTCCGGCTCCTGATCGAGAACTCGGGGCGGGTCCTCACCCGCGACGTCCTCATCGATCGCGTCTGGGGCACCGACTACATCGGGGATACCAAGACGCTCGATGTGCACATCAAGCGCCTGCGCTCGCGCATTGAGGCCGACCCCTCCGCCCCGGTGCTCATCACCACCGTGCGGGGCGTCGGTTACCGCTTCGCCTCGCTGGCCGGCTGAGCCCGGTTCGTTCCCTCACCGAGGCCGCGCCCGTGGGGGTGGCCACCTGCGCAATGCCCGCGTTCGCGACCGGCGCGGCCTAGCATGTCCGGGCACATGGCTTCCGAGTCGAGACCGGTGACGATCGGGGATCGGACGCTGACCCGGCTCTTCGACGAGCTACCCGATGTGGTCATCGTCCTCGACGGCAGCGGGCAGGTGTTGTGGGGCAACTCGCGTGCCGAACGGCTCTTCGGGCACTCCCTGGAGGAGTACGCCGGGCAGTCCGCTCTGAGCTTCGTCCACCCCGACGACAGTGAGCTCGTCCTCCGTTCTCTGGTGAGCATCCAGTCCAAGACGGTCGGGACCACCCTGGAGGTGCGGCTGAAGACCACCGCGGGATGGAGCCTGATTGAGTTGATCGGCGCGCCGGTGAGCTGGTTCGCGCCCGGCGCGGTCCTCTTCAGCCTGCGTGATCTGAGCGAACGGCGGCGGTTCGAGGTGGCGCGCGACGAGGTCGCCCGATTCCGCTCTCTGGTCCACAACGCCGCGGTGATCACCATGCTGGTCTCCTCCAGCGGGCATATCGACTCCGTGTCGGCGGCACTGACCCGCATGCTCGGCTACGACCCCGAGCTCGTCGAGAACATCCCGCTGGCCGACCTCGTGGCCGAGGAGGACCGGCCGGCGCTCGGTATGGCCATGGCGCGCGCCTCGTCGGGTGCGACGGCCGCCAATCCGGTGATCGTCGAGGTGGGCCTGCTGCGCCACGATGCGATGGAGACGGTTCCCTTCGAGCTCTCCTTCGTGAACCTGATGCACGACCCGACGGTGGACGGCTACGTCGTGACGGCGCACGACATCTCGGCCCGCCAGGCGGCCGAGCTCGAGCTGCGCACGACCTTGTCGCTCCTGCAGGCCACCCTCGACTCCACGGCCGACGGCGTCGTCGTCGTCGACCTCGAGGGCAACGTCACCAACATGAACGGCCGGCTGGCCGAAATGTGGGGCTACCCGGCGTCCACCGAGCTCCCCCGTCGGTTGACGCCGGCCCTCTCCAGGATCCTCGAGCAGCTGGTGGACGCGCCGGGATACCTGGCCAAGGTCAACGAGCTCTTCAACCACCCCGAGCTGGAGGCGACGGACACCGTGGAGTTCAAGGACGGGCGGGTCTTCGAGCGCGTGACGAAGCCCCAGATGGTCGACGGCGAGATCGTCGGGCGCGTCTGGAGCTTCCGCGACAGCACGATGCAGGCGCGGCTCGAATCGGAGCTGTCCTACCAGGCGTTCCACGACGCGCTGACCGGCCTGGCCAACAAGTCACTCTTCACCGATCGCCTGAATCAGGCCGTGGCCCGCATGGAGCGCGTCCGCAAGCCGATCGCCGTCATGTTCTTGGACCTGGACAACTTCAAAACGGTCAACGACAGCCTGGGCCACTCCATGGGTGACGAGTTGCTGCGCGCCGTCGCCGGTGTGCTCACCGGCTGCATACGGCAGACCGACACCGCAGCACGGTTGGGCGGGGATGAGTTCGCCGTGCTGATCGAGTACATCGAAGGCCACTCGGACATCGTCATGCTGGCCGAGCGGATCCTGGCCGCGCTGCGTCGACCCGTCATCCTGGGCACGACCGAAGTGGTGGTGACCGCCAGTGTCGGCATCACCTTCGGGGTGCCCGGCAGCACCGGCGAGCAGCTCCTGCGCAACGCCGACCTGGCCATGTACATGGCGAAGGAACAGGGCAAGGATCGCTACGAGGAGTTCCGCGACGACATGCACACCGCCGTCGTGGAACGTCTGGAGCTCGAAGCGGACCTGCGCCGGACGGTGACCAGCCTGGAGCTCGTGGTGCACTATCAGCCCGTGATCGAGCTCGACACCGGGGCCATCGTCGGGTTCGAGGCACTGGTGCGATGGCAGCATCCCGAACGGGGGCTCCTGCAACCCGCCGCCTTCGTCCCGTTCGCCGAGGAGGTCGGGTTGATCGACGTGGTCGACCGCTTCGTGCTCGCCGAGGCGTGTGCCCAGCTGCGCCGCTGGCAGCAGCGGGAACTGGTCTCATCCGACGTGGCGATGAGCGTCAACCTCTCGGCGCACGAGCTGGCCGATGCCGCCACCGTGGCGATGGTGGCCGAGGCCCTGGCCACGACGAAGATCGACCCCCTGAACCTGGTCCTCGAGATCACCGAGAGCGCGGTCATGCAGGACACCGAGGTGGTGGTCCAGAACCTGCACGCGTTGAAGGAGCTCGGGGTGCGGATCGCCCTCGACGACTTCGGCACCGGCTACTCGTCGCTGGCCTACCTCGAGCAGTTCCCCATCGACGTCCTCAAGATCGACCGCTCGTTCGTGGTGGCGCTCGACGACGTCCAGTACCCGGTCGGCCTGGCGCAGGCCATCATCCACATCGCCGAGACGTTGGGCCACGTGACCATCGCCGAAGGGGTGGAGAGTGCGCTGCAGGCGACGCGCCTGCGCCAGCTGGGTTGCCTCCTGGCCCAGGGCTACCACTTCGCCGTGCCGCTCGACGCCGAGGGGACCGAGGAGATGCTCCGCCGGCGCTCGACCGCGACCTGAGGCGTCAGGGAGCCCGTAGGACGAGCTCGCCCCCGAGGTAGGGCGCCAGGCAGTCTGGCAGCCGCACGGCTCCGTCCTCCTGACGCCCGTTCTCGATCAGCGCGGCCCAGATCCGGGGCCAGGCCAGGGCGGACCCGTTCACCGTGTGGACCAGCTGCGGCGCAGCCCCGCCGGCCGGTCGGTAGCGCACCTGGGCCCGGCGGGCCTGGTAGTCCCGGTACCAGCTGGTGGAGCTGACCTCCAGCCACCGGTCGACCCCCGAGGAGTAGACCTCGAGGTCGAACGTACGGGCCGACGCACCGCTCAGATCCCCCGTGCACAGGTCCATGACCCGGTAGCGCAACCCGAGCTCCTGCAGCAGCGACTCGGCGCGCCGCAGAATGTCGGCCTGCGCACCGAGGGCCTGGTCGGGCGTGGTGTAGGCGAACAGCTCGACCTTGTCGAACTCGTGCACCCGCAACAGCCCACGCGTGTCGCTCCCGGCCGACCCCGCCTCGCGGCGGTAGCAGGCGGTGGCGGCGGTGAAGCGCAGCGGCAGCACGGACTCTTCGAGGATCTCGCCCCGGTGCAGGGAGGTGAGCGGCACCTCGGCGGTGGGGATCGCCCACAGGTCGTCGCGTTCGAGGTGGTAGGCGTCGTCGGCGAATTTCGGGAGGTGGCCGGTGGAGACCATGGTCTCGGTCAGGACCACCGTCGGCGGACGGATCTCCTCGTAGACCGGGGTGTGGCGGTCCAGGGCGAGCGCGGTCAGGGCGCGCAAGAGCCGTGCGCCCGCCCCGCGGTAGAGCGGGAACATGGAGCCCGAGAGGCGGGCGCCCCGCTCCATGTCGAGCAGGCGCAGGGCGTGGCCGATCTCCCAGTGCGGCACCTGCTGATGGGCGGCCCGGAGCGGCTCGGGGGCGCCGTCATCCTGGCCGGGCCACCACCGGCGAATTTCGGCGTTGTCGCCATCGCTTTCACCGTCGGGCACCTCGTCGGCGGGGATGTTGGGGAGGTAGAGGAGTGCCTGGCGGACCCTCTCCCCCTCCACCTCGGCCTCGGCCGCCAGCGCACGTTCCTCTTCCCCCAGGAGCCGGCTCCGCGCCCGCAGCTCCTCGGCCCGGGTGTCGTCGCCGCCTCGCCGGGCCTCGGCGACCAGCCGACTGAGCGCCTTCACCTCGGCCCGGAGGGACTCCGAGCGCGTCTGGAGGGCCCGGTGGGCCACATCGGCCGCCAAAAGGGCTGCGATCTCGGACTCGTCCACGCCACGGCGGCCCAGTGCCGCCGTGACCCCTTCAGGATCGTCGCGCAGCAGCCGGATGTCGATCATGCCTGCTCAACGTAGCCTGCGGCGCCACTCCCGCCGGAGCCCTCCCCGCGCCGGCCGTCGTCGCCGCCGCTCAGCCGTGGCCGGCGACGAGCTTCTCCTCATCAGCGGTGAACCGGGCCACCGACAGCGGTCCGGGCACGATGGCGCTGATGCTGCCGTTCCCCTTGACGAAGACGGCGTAGGGATCCCCCTCGAAGTAGAAGTCACCGTTGGTGATGGCGATGTCGGGATCACGGGCCACGGGGAACTCGATGCCGCTCGCCGTGACGAAGGCCATGCCATCCTGCCTGGTGTCCTCGCTGTCCACCCCGATGACGCGCACCTTGGCGAGCGGCCCCCCGGCGGCCTCCTGGTGGCGCACGGCCGCCGCCAGCGGGGGCAGTTCGGTGTGGCACGCGGTGCACCAGTCGCCGAAGAAGAGCAACACCGCCGGCGTGCCCCCTCCGCCGCCGTCCGCCGGAACCTGCACCGTGCCCGACCCGTTGAGCCGGGGGGCGGAGAACGAGGGGACCGGCCCGCCGACCTGGGGAATCCCGGACTTGGCGGGCGTCCCGATCGACGTGAACAGCCCGATGCCCAGGCCGACCGCCAGCACCAGCCCGACGAGAAGGAAGACCTTTCGTGGCTTACGCGGCGCGGGGGCCGCCGGAGGCGCTTCGGGTGCGGCGATCGTCATCAGCTGGGCAACCTAGTGAATGCGGTTGGTGATCAGCACGTCACCCGCCATGACCACGAAGAGCACGGTCAGGTACGTGATGGAGTAGCTGAAGACCCGCATGGCCTCACGTCCGGTGGCCCGGTCGAGCTGGGCCAGCCGCCACAGGCGGGTCGTCATGAAGAGGAATCCCGCACCGAGGACGGCGGCGGTGGTCATGTAGATGGCCCCCAGATGGGCGACCGGCCCGAAGACCAAGGAGACGGCCACCAGGGCCACGGTGTAGAGCACGATCTCCTTCGTGGTGCGCTTCATGGAGGCCACGACCGGCAGCATCGGCACGTCGGCGGCCGCGTAGTCCTCCTTGTACCGCACGGCCAGCGACCAGAAGTGCGGCGGCGTCCAGATGAAGATGATGGCGAAGAGGACGACCGGCGCCCAGGCCAAGCGGTCGGTCACGGCCGCCCACCCGACCAGGACCGGCACCGCGCCGGCGGCGCCGCCGATGACGATGTTCTGGGAGGAGCGCCGCTTGAGCCACAAGGTGTAGACGAAGACGTAGAAGAGGGTGGCCGAGACGGCCAGCGCGGCCGAGAGCAGGTTCACGGCCAGCCAGAGCTCGAAGAAGGCGACCACCTCGAGCGAGAGGGCGAAGATCAGCGCAGACCGGGGTGCCATCGCACCGGTCACCAGGGGCCTGTTCTTGGTGCGCCGCATCACCCGATCGATGTCCCGGTCGACCACCATGTTGATGGCGTTGGCCCCGCCGGCGGCCAACGTCCCCCCGACGAGGGTGGCCAGCATGAGGCGTACGGACGGCAACCCGTGCTTCGCCACCACCATCGTGGGAAGGGTGGTGACCAGCAGGAGCTCGATGATCCGCGGCTTGGTGAGGGCCACGTAGGCGCTGACGGTCGACCACGCCGTCGGCTGGACCTGGAGAGAAGGAGCCTGCGTGGTCATTTCGCCGAGCCTACGACCAGGGACCCGTTCCTGACCAAGCGGGAGGTCCCGGTACCATTAGCCCGCGTGTCGCCCCGCCGGCCCTTCAGCGTCTCCGCCTCCCTCAGCCACCGCCTCAACGTGCTGGCCCTGGTCCTGGTCACCCTCATCGTGGTCACCGGCGGCGCCGTCCGCCTGACCGGTTCGGGGCTCGGCTGCAGCGACTGGCCCGAGTGCTCCACGGGGCACCTCACCCCGGCTCTTCAGTTCCACGGGCTGGTCGAGTTCGGCAACCGCTTGGTGACCGTCGTCCTCACGCTGGCGGTGGCCGCGGCGTTCCTGGCCGCCGTCTTCCGTCGACCGCGCCGCCGTGACCTCGTCTACCTGAGCGGTGGCCTGGTCGTGGGGATACTCGCGCAGGCCGTGCTGGGCGGGATCGTCGTCTACACCAAGCTCAATCCCTACCTGGTCATGGTGCACTTCGTGGCCACCATGGCCTTGCTGGCCGACGCCGTCGTGCTGGTCCACCGCTCCACCCGCGACTACCGTCCCGGCTCGGCCCGGCTCCTCGTTCCCCGGCCCCTGCTGCGTCTGCACTACGGCATGCTGGTCCTCCTGGCCGCGGTGATCGCCGCCGGCGCGGCGGCGACGGGCGCCGGCCCCCTCGCCGGCAGCACCTCGGGGCAGGTGGCCAAACGCATCCCCATTTCGCTACGCGACCTGGCCGAGCTGCACGCGAGCCTCGTCATGCTCCTCGTCGGCCTGACCATCGGGCTCGTCGTCGGGCTGCACATGGTCGACGTCCCCGAGCGGGTGCGCCGGGCGGGCCGCATCCTCCTCGCCGTCATGGTCGCCCAGGCCGCCGTGGGGTACACGCAGTACTTCACCCACCTCCCCGCCCTTCTCGTCGAGGTGCACCTCCTCGGCGCGTCCATCCTGGTCATCGGCGCCGTCCAGTGCTTCTTGGCCTGCACCTTCCACGGTCCCGAGGCGGTGCCCGTCACCGAGGAGAAGCTCCCGGCCGAAGCCGGTGTCCCGATCGGCGCCAGGTAGGCTTACCTCTTCGTCCGGTCGGCAGCAGCTGTGCGCCGTTGCTCGGCCGGGCCACCGGCCCCCATCGTCTAGCGGCCTAGGACATCGCCCTTTCACGGCGGCAACACGGGTTCGAATCCCGTTGGGGGTGCTCTGCGAGCGTGATCCCATTTGGCGGGCACGTTGCGCGAGTAATGTGCGGTGCGATTCACGGGTAGGGGGCACATCACGCCTCCACCGGTACCGAGCGGGGAAGGCGATATCCATGACGAACGGTTCGCGGAATCTGAAGCACAGGTATGGGCCGCTTGTGGTCGCGCTGGTCACCATGATGGGGTTGATGGCGTTGGCGGCTCCATCGGCGTCGGGTGCAACCCCGGTCGTGTCCAACTACAGCGGTCCCGGCATCTCTCAACCGAACGCAATCGCCGTAGGCACTGACGGTGCCCTGTGGTTCGTCAACTACTTCAACAGCTCGATCGGGCGGATCACGACCTCGGGCATCGTGACCAACTACACCGGTACGGGCATCTCTCAACCGGACGCCATCGCCGCCGGCCCTGACGGCGCCCTGTGGTTCACCAACAACGGGAACAGCTCGATCGGCCGGATCACGACCTCGGGCGTCGTGACCAACTACACCGGTACCGGCATCTCTCATCCGAACGCCATCGCCGCCGGCCCTGACGGCGCCCTGTGGTTCACCAACTTCGCGAACAACTCGATCGGCCGGATCTCCACCGCGGGAGTCGTGACCAACTACACCGGTGCCGGCATCGACGAACCGTTCGGGATCACTACCGGTGCCGACGGTGCCCTTTGGTTCGGCAACTTCGGGAACAGTTCGATCGGGCGGATCACGCCCTCGGGTGTCGTGACCAACTACACCGGTACCGGTGTCTCTGCTCCGGACGCGATCGCCGCCGGCCCCGACGGTGCCCTGTGGTTCACCAACTACGGGAACAACTCGATCGGCCGGATCTCCACCGCGGGAGTCGTGACCAACTACACCGGTACCGGCATCTCTGACCCGCAAGGAATCTCCGCCGGCACCGATGGTGCCCTGTGGTTCGCCAACTACGGGAACAACTCGATCGGCCGGATCTCCACCGCGGGAGTCGTGACCAACTACACCGGTGCCGGCATCTCGCAACCAGACGCGATCATCACCGGCCCCGACGGCGACCTTTGGTTCACCAACTACGGCAATTCCACGATCGGGCGGATGGGCTCGCCGGTTGAGGGTACGGCGGTGGGAATGGCGTCGACCCCCGATGGTGGCGGCTACTGGATCGCCTACTCAGACGGAGCGGTTCACACTCATGGCGACGCCACGGAGTTCGGCGGCACGCAGGGAGTGGCTCTGAACGCCCCGATCACACACATCGTGTCCACACCGGACGGCAGGGGCTATTGGCTGGTTGCAGCAGACGGCGGCACGTTCTCCTTTGGAGATGCCCAGTTCTACGGTTCCATGGGCGGAAAACATCTCAATGCGCCGGTCGTTGACATGGCCCCGACCCCGGACGGCAAGGGATACTGGCTCGTGGCGAGCGATGGTGGCATCTTCGCCTTCGGAGATGCCCAGTTCTACGGCTCGACCGGGAGCCTCAAACTCAACAAACCGGTAGTGGGGATGGCCCCGACCCCGGACGGCAAGGGATACTGGCTCGTGGCGACTGATGGCGGCATCTTCGCCTTTGGAGATGCGCCGTTCTATGGGTCGACCGGCAGTCTCAAACTCAACAAGCCGGTCAACGGTATGGCGCCAACACCCGATGGGGGTGGCTACTGGCTGGTCGCCTCCGATGGGGGGATCTTCTCCTTCGGTGATGCCCTGTTCTACGGGTCGACCGGCAACATCAAGCTCAATGCGCCGATCGTCGGCATGGCTGCAAACAATTCGACGGGCGGCTACTGGCTTTTGGGCTCCGACGGCGGAGTCTTCGCCGAAGGCGCGCCCTTCTATGGAGCGGCTTGACCGGCAAGAAGAGATCATGAGGTGCGGTCAGCCCGGCGCGCCGAGGTAGCGACGCACCGCGTCGGCGACCGCCGTGCCCTCGAAGAACCGGGGGTTCATGCTGGTGAGCATCCGCACGACGTTGCCGCAGGCGAACTCGGCGAAGTCGTGCTCGCTGAGATGGCCGTCCTCGACGAGCTCCCACGCCTCGGGCAGCACGCCGCGTAGGTCGGGCACATCCCAGTGGCCGATGTCGGAGGCGAACATGGCGTTCAAACGGGCACCGCGAGGGAGCATCTTGTTGTGGAACGCCAGAGCGTTCATCGGGTCGTCGGCTTCGCATCCGAAGCCGAGCTGGCGCGTGAAGATGTCCACGATGTCCTCGGGCCCGGTGATCCCGGACTCGGCGAAATCGTCGATGCCGTAGAGGGAGGCGTGGGGATCGGCCAACGGCTTGGCACCCTCTTCGACGCGACCGGCGTAGGCGCGCAGCGGGCCGTCGGCGAACTCGGCGAAGAGCTCCCCGGCCAGCTCGACGTCGAAGCGGGCCGGGTCGAACCGCTGCACGGCGTCCCGGTTGCGCTTCTCGTAGTGGCCCAGCAGGTCGCCGTAGAGCTGGGCCGCCCAGGCGACGCCCCCTTCGAGAAAGGAGAGGCGCAGTCCCGGATGGCGCGTGGGCACCCCTCCCATGATCAGCGAGCGGCACGCCGCCTCTTGGGCGGAGGCGAAGTTGCCCAGATGGTTGTAGACGTAGTTCCGCGGCGACACCCGGCTGCCCCACCCGTAGCCGATCCCGTGGAACGCCGGCACGACCCCGAGCTCCACGCACCTCGCCCACAGCGGTGCGTAGTCGTACAGGCTGTCGTGGCCCAACGTGTCGATCCACGAGGCGGTCACGCCGTCGGGCCGCACGCGGCGCGGCACCACCCCGCTCATGACCACCGCTTTGAAGCCGAGGACGCCGACGGCATGGTCGAGCTCGGCCACCGCCTCGTCAGGGGTGAACGTGGGGATGACGGCGACCGGCTCCAGGCGGTCGCGGTAGTCGGCGAAGACCCGGGCGTAGTACGTGTTCAGTGCCCTACTGGCCGCCTGACGCAGCTCGTCGTCGGGATTGCTCAGGACGGAGAGCCCCGAGGTCGGGAAGAGCAGGGCGAAGTCGAGGCCGATCTCCTCCAGGCGCCGGTAGAGCAGCTTGGGCAGCAGGACGGTCATCCGGTCGAGCCCGAGCGGGTTACCGAAGAACACCCGCGTCGGCAGATAGCCCCCGCCCGAGGTGAACGGCGAGCGCCGGTAGGAGATGAACCGCTCCGCCACCTCGTCGTCGGCCACCTCGCGCATGCAGTCGATGACCATCGGCATGAACTCGACGAGGTGGCCGTCGGCATCGATGATCGGATGCGCCAGACGACGGCGTATCTGCGACACCCGATCGCTGGGGGTGAAATCGAGCACGGTGGTCCCCCTCTCTCGCGACGGTTGCCCGGCGTCTGGGCGTGACCCGGCGGAGCTTAGGACGACAATGCCGGCGGGGTCGCCCGGTCCTCTGGCGCCGTGGACGGCCTCCCCATAGCCGTGGACGGCCTCCCCATATTCGTGTCATATTGCGTGACGACGACGAGTCCGTGTGATTCGTTTCGTTGCGACCCGGCTGGGGGTCACGATGGTGCGGGAGGGTTCAGCGAGGGAGGGGAGCCAGTGCGTCTGCTGGAAGGGAAGGTGGCCGTCATCACCGGCGCCGGATCGGGGATGGCGAAAGCATCGGCCAGGGTGTTCGTACGAGAGGGCGCCCGGGTGCTGGCCGCAGACATCAGTGGCGCCGAGAAGGACACCGCAGCCGAGATCGGCGGCGCCGTCGTCCCGTTCCACGCCGACGTCACCTCCGAGGCCGATGTCGAAGCCATGATGCAGCAGGCGGTGAACGAGTTCGGGCGGATCGACGCCGTGCTGAACGTGGCGGGCATCGGCTATCCGACACCCATCACGGATCTGTCCATGGACGACTACGACAAGGTGCTGGACGTCGACCTACGCGGCGTCCTGCTGGGCATGAAGTACGGCATCCGCGCCATGCTCGAAACCGGGGGCGGGGCCATCGTCAACTGGTCCTCGGTCGGCGGCCTCAACGCCGGCCGCGCCACCTCGGTGTACGCCGCGGCCAAGGCCGGTGTCATCGCCGTCACCAAGACGGCGGCCGTTGAACACGGCGGCAACGGCATTCGGGTCAATGCCATCTGCCCTGGTTTCATCCTCACCGAGATCATGGGCGCAGCCGGGGCCGAGCACTTTCCCGAAATGTTCGAGAAGGCGGCGCTCAAGCGTGCGGGTCAGCCGCACGAGGTTGCCGAGGTCGCCGCCTTCCTCGTCTCGGATCGAGCCTCGTTCGTCACGGGAGCGATCGTCCCGGTCGACGGAGGCTGGGCCGCCAGGTTGGCCTGACCGCCGACGGCCACGGTGCGAGCGATCCGGTGCGGCACGGGGGATATTTCTGCTAAACACATGCTCAGCCTCGGTGGTGCCGGCGGCCGGGGGTCGTTCGGCTGGAGATGAGACCATTCCACTACCCATGATCAGCTCGAGATGCAGTATCGCTCGGACGGCACGTCCATGAAGCCGGCGCCGTTCGACTACCACGCGCCCCAGAGCCTGGAAGAGGCGGCGGCACTCCTCACCGAGCTGGGTGACGGTGCCAAACTGCTGGGAGGTGGCCAGAGCCTCATCCCCATGCTGGCCCTGCGCCTCACCGTCTTCGATCACCTGGTCGACCTGGGGCGCATCGCTGAGCTGCGGGGGATCGAACGGCGTAACGGTTCGTTGTGGATCGGGGCCGGAACGACCGAGGCGGCGGTCGGAAGGAGTCCGGAGGTGGCCGCGGGAGCGCCGCTCCTCGCCCGGGCCACCCCTCTGATCGGGCACTTTCAGATCCGTAACCGGGGCACGATCGGCGGATCGATCGCCCACGCCGATCCCTCCGCCGAGTACCCCGCCGTCGCACTGGCGCTCGACGCCCAGCTCGAGGCCTTCTCTTCCCGGGGTCGGCGCACCATCCCGGCGGCGCAGTTCTTCACCGGCCTGTGGAGCACCGAACTCGCCGACGACGAGATCCTCACCGCCATCAGCTTCCCGGTGTGGAGCGGCCGCTGCGGCTTCGCCGTCGAGGAGATCGCCCGGCGCCACGGTGACTTCGCCATCGCCGGCGCGGTAGTCGGCCTGGAGCTCGACGGCGACGACCGGATCCGGCGCTGCGCCATCGGCCTGATCGGTCTGGGGTCGACACCCGAACGGGCCCGCACCGCCGAAGCGGAAGTCGTCGGGAAGGCGCTGGTCGACATCGATCCGGCCGACGTGGGTCACCAGGCGGTGTCGGCGCTCGATGCCATACCCGCGGATCTGCACGGCTCATCGGAGTACCGGACCCGCGTCGGCGCGGTCATGGTGGAACGGGCATGGCGCTCGGCGAGTGAGGAGGCACGGAGTGGCTGAGCAGCTGGTGACCATGCGCGTGAACGGCGAGCAGCGCAGCGCGACGGTCGAGCCGCGCCTGACGCTCGCCGACTTCCTGCGCGAGCGGTGCCATCTCACCGGCACGCACCTCGGTTGCGAGCACGGCGTCTGCGGGGCCTGCACGGTGCTCGTCGACGGGGCGGCGGTGCGGTCCTGCCTCATGTTCGCCGTCCAGGCCGAGGACGCCGAGGTCACCACCATTGAGGGCATCGGGTCGCCCGACGGTGAGCTGTCGACGGTGCAGGCCGCCTTTCGCGACTGCCACGGACTGCAGTGCGGGTACTGCACGCCGGGCTTCGTGATCTCCGTCACCGCGCTGTTGCGGGACAATCCCCACCCGGAAGAGCATGAGATTCGGGAGGGCCTTTCGGGCAACCTGTGTCGCTGCACCGGCTACCAGGGGATCCTGAAGGCGGTGCGCCAGGCGGCGGCGGAGCTCAGCGCCCGCTGAGAGTGGTGCGCCCGGGCCCCTAGAGCGAGGCGCGTGCCTCTGCGGCCAGCTCGGCGAGCAGCGCGATGTAGTCGGGTGTCCCGTCTCCCTGCACGCAGGTGAAGATCAGCCCGTCGGCGCCCGCAGCGAGCAGGTCGCGGAACTGGGTGACGACCTGCTGGTGGGTGCCGGCGATCGGCCGCAGCGGTGACGGGTTGTTCCGGTAGATGGCGGGCATGGCACCCTCCGCCTCTTCGGCGGTGTCCCGCACGATCGCCATGCAGGTGACGGTGCGGCAGATGGTGGAGGGATCGCGGCCGACGGCTTCACAGTGGCGGTCGAGGACACCCATGAGGTGCCGGACGACGTCGGCATTGCCCAACACGTTGCAGATGTCCGCGTGCTCGGCGACCAGCCTGAGCGTCCGGCGCGCGCCGTTGCCACCGATCAAGATCGGCGGGCCGCCCTGCTGGATCGGCCTCGGTGAGTTGAGGGCCTCCTCGGCCCGGAAATGGTCGCCGTGGAAGGACGCCGTCTGGTTGACGAACATCGACTTGGCGATCGCCACCGCCTCGGCCAGGCGCTCGTACCGCGCACCGGGAGCCCCCATGTCGAAGCCGTAGGCGGTGTGCTCGGCGGCGAACCAGCCCGCTCCGATGCCGAAGACGGCCCGGCCATGGGAGATGACGTCGAGCGTCGTGACCATCTTGGCGTGCAGGGCGGGGTTGCGGTACGCCGCACAGGCGACGAAGGAGCCCAGCCGGACCTTCGACGTCAGCGCGGCCAGAGCTCCCAGGGTCGTGTAGCACTCGAGGTGGGGATCGTCACTCGGCGCGACCGCCGGGGCGTGCATCAGGTGGTCGGGCACCCACACCGAGTCGAAGCCGGCGTCCTCTGCGGCCGTGACCTGTGCGGCGATGGCGTCGAACAGCCGGTCGTCCCCGTACGGATTGGTATAGGCCCCGAACGCGTATCCGAGCCGGATCACCGGTCGGGTTCAGGCGTCGCGGCGACGCCGCCCGATCCGCTCTGGATGAGGTCGAGGACCGCCGTGGGGCTGAGTGGCAACCGGTTGACCTTGACCCCGAAGGCGGACAGGGCGTCGGCCACCGCGTTGACCGTGGCCGCAACGGCGCCCAGGACGCCGCCCTCTCCCACGCCCTTGTAGCCGCCCGGCCCGGGGCCGGGCGTATCGAAGTGCGCGTACTCAATAGCCGGAACCTCGGTCGCCGTGGGCACCAGGTAGTCCATGAAGGTGGTGGCGATCGGATTGCCGTCGGTGTCGAAGGCCAGGTGCTCGAAGAGGGCCCCGGCGATGCCCTGGACGGTTCCTCCGGCGATCTGGCCCTCGACCACGTTCGGGTTGATCATGCCCCCGCAGTTCTCGCTGACGATGTGGCGCAGCAGTTGCACCGACCCGGTGGCGGCGTCGACCTCGCAGGTGCTGACGTGGGTGGCGTTCGTCCAGTTTGAACTGGTCACCGCCTTGTAGCGGCCGGTGGCCTCCAACCCGGCCGGGACTCCCTCGGGCAGCGTGTTGGGCTGGAAGTAGGCGATCTGGGCGATCTCGGCGAACGAGACGTTGGCCGTAGGTGTGCCGCGCACGCTCGCCCGGCCGTGGGCGAGCTCGATGTCCTCGGGGGCGGCTTCGAGGCGATGCGCGGCGATGGCCACGATGCGATCCCGGAGCACCGGGGCGGTCTCTCCGACCGCCCCGGCGATCATGGAGCCGCTGCGGCTACCGCCCGTCCCACCCCCGTACCCGGTCAGCGCGGTGTCGCCTTGAATGGTGGCAACGTCCTCGATATCGACACCCAGGGCGTCGGCGGTCAGCTGGACCACCGTGGTCTCGAGGCTGTTGCCGGTGGAGCCGCCGGCGACGTACACGTTCACCTTGCCCGACGGCTCTATACGGATGGTGGCGCCCTCGGTGGCGAACATACCGAAGCTGGGTGTCGTCGGCTCCACATAGCTGCAGGTGCCCACACCGAGATAGCGCCCGGCGCCCCGTGCCGCGGCCTGCTGGCGACGGAACGCCTCGTAGTCGAGCGCCTCGAGCGCCTGGTCGAAGTTCTCCAGCGGGGTGATGAAGTCAAACGGCATCCCGTTGGGATTGGTGTAGGGCATGTCCTGCTCGCGCAGCAGGTTCCGCCGGCGTAGCTCGACCGGGTCCATCCCCATCTGGCGGGCGGCGATGTCCAGCAGCATCTCCCGGGCCACCGATTCGAAGACCCAGGGCCCCCGATACGCCGTGCGGCCCGGCCCGTTGGTGTAGATGCACTTCGTCGTGAAACTCGCCTTCGGCACCCGGTAGGGGCCGGGGAACAGGCCACCCACGGAGAAGGTGACCCCCACCGGCCACGGTGTGGGATAGGCCCCGTCGTCCTCGACATAGTCGATCTGGACGGCCTGGATCGTCCCTTCATCGTCGAAGGCCATGCCGACCTCGGCGTGCTCGTGACGGGACTGCCCCGCCGTCATCAGGTTCTCGCGACGGTCCTCTATCCACTTGAGCGCCACCGGCAGCCGCAGCGCCGCCAGCATGATGCACATCTCCTCACGCTGCACCATGACCTTCTGGCCGAACCCCCCGCCGGTGTCCTTCATGATGACCCGGACCCGGTGCTCGGGGATCCCCAGCAGGCGGGCGCAGAACGCCCGTACCTCGTGCGGCGCCTGTGTGGCCGCCCAGATGGTGATGTCGCCTTGCGAGTGCTGCACGACGATCCCGCGTGTCTCCATCGGCACCGCCGCCTGCGCCTGCTGGTAGATGGTGTCGCGCACGACGTGGGCGGCGGAGGCGAACACCTCCTGAAGGGCCGACGCCGGCGCACCGGCCATCTCGCCGATGAGATTGGAGCCGTGCCGCTCGTGCACGAGCACGCTGGACGACTCGGCGGTGGTGTAGTCCACGACCGCCGGCAGCTCTTCGTAGTCGACGACAACCAGGTCACAGGCGTCCTCGGCGATGTAACGGCTCTCCGCCACCACCAGCGCCACCGGGTCGCCGGCGAACCGCGCCTCGTCCTCGGCCAACGGTGGCCGGGGGGTCTCCGGGCCGTCCGGCCCGAACATGCCGTGCCACTGCTCGTGCATCCCCGGGTTCAGATCCGCCGCCACGAAGACGGCGTGGACACCGTCGAGCTCCGTAGCCAGCGCCGTGTCGATGCCGAGGATGCGCGCCCGCGGGTGCGGGCTGCGCACGAAACAGGCGTGCAGCATGCCCGGCGGGGAGATGTCGTCGACGTAGGTGCCGTGCCCGGTGAGGAGCCGGGGGTCCTCCACCCGGTGCACGCGGCTGCCCGCGTAGCGGGTCGTGCCGGCCGCGCTGCGCGCGACGTCGGTCACGCTCTCCCCTCAACGACGGCCATCGACTGTCCCCACGTCTGCTCGAGATAGGTCCCCTGCTGAACACCTGTTTAGCGGAGGGCGCCGGCGCCGGTCAAGGAGCGCGTCGAGCTCGCCTCGGGCTGATGGCGCCGCCGCCCAAATGTCCACGTTAACCTGCGGGGATGAGCATCACGCCAGCCGAAACGAGCGAGCCGTCGGATCTCAGCGTCGAAGATGTCACCGACGCCTTGAGCCGGCACGGCTACCTCGCCGACGAGGGTCTGGCCACGTCCATCTTCCTCGCCATGGCGCTGCGCCGGCCGCTGCTGTTGGAGGGCGAGGCCGGGGGCGGCAAGACCGAGGTGGCCAAGGTGCTCTCGGCGTGGACCGGGGGGGAGCTCCTGCGGCTCCAGTGCTACGAGGGGATCGACGTGTCCCAGGCCGTCTACGAGTGGGACTACGCCCGCCAGCTGCTGCACCTGCGGGCGGCCGAGGGCGCAGTCGGGCCGGTCGCCGAAGGGGAGGTGTACAGCGAGCGGTTCCTCGTGCGCCGACCGCTGCTCACCGCCATCGACGGTCGCACCGGCCAGCCGCCGGTCCTGCTGATCGACGAGGTGGACAGGGCCGACGACGAGTTCGAGGCGTTCCTCCTCGAGTTCCTCTCCGAGTACGCGGTGACCGTTCCCGAGCTCGGGACCTTCCGGGCCGCCGTCCCACCGCTGGTGATCATCACCTCCAACCGGACCCGCGACGTGCACGACGCCCTCAAGCGTCGCTGCCTCTACCACTGGGTCGAGCACCCCGATTTCGAGCGGGAGGTGGCGATCATCGGCCTGCGCGCCCCCCAGGCGGTTCCGCATCTGGCCCGCCAGGTGGCGGCGGCCGTCGAGCAGCTGAGGGAGATGCACCTCTACAAGCCCCCGGGGGTCGCCGAGTCGATCGACTGGACGGCGGCGCTGGCCGCCCTCGGGCGGCGTGAGATCGACGAGCGGTCCGTGGAGCTCACGCTCGGAACCGTCCTCAAATACCGGGAGGACCAGGACCGCGTGCGGGAAGCCGGCCTCGGCGACCTGGTGCGCGCCGCACGCCAGCGTGGGGCATGACCGAGGGCACCCGGGACCCGGGCGACGCGCAGCCGCAGCGGATCGTGGTGGCGTTCGCCCAGCGGCTGCGGGCGAACGGCGTGGCGGTGCCCATCACGTCGGTCGTCACGTTCGCCTCGGCCCTGGGGCTGGTCGGCCTCGACGATCCCGATCGCGTGTACTGGGCCGGCCGGGCCACGCTGATATGCCGCCCGGAGGACGTCGGGACCTACAACCGGGTGTTCACATCGTTCTGGGCCGATGTCACCACCTTCGCCGGGGCAGAGGGCCGCGAGCGGCCGCTGACCCTCGCGGTGGACACCGAGGACGTCGACGCCGAGCTCGAGGGGGAACCCGGCGGCGGGGACGTCCTCGCCGTGCGCTGGTCGCCGGCGGAGGTCCTCTCGACGCGGGATCTGGGCTCCCTCACGGCTGACGAGTGGGCCGAGGCGAAGGCGCTGATCTCGGCGCTCCGGGTCAGCGCCCAACTTCAACGATCGCGCCGGACCCGACCTACCCGACGGCGTTCCGGCGGGCCGCCCGATCTGCGCGGCACCTTCCGCCGGAACGTGCGCTACGGGGGGATCCCACTCAACCGGGCCTGGCGTGAGCCGGTCGAACGGCCCCGGCGCATGGTCTTCCTGCTCGACGTCTCGGGAAGCATGGAGCCCTACTCCCGGGCGCTGGTCCGCTTCGCCCACGCCGCCGTGGCCTCGCGTCGTTCCGGCCGGGTCGAAGTCTTCACCCTGGGAACCCGACTCACCCGCGTCACGCGGGAGATGGGCCGGCGCGACCCCGAAGCGGCCCTCGCCGCGGCGGCCGCCGCCGTGCACGACTGGTCGGGGGGCACCCGCCTCGGGTCGGGTCTCGGCGAGTTCAACGAGACGTGGGGGGTGCGTGGCACGGCGAGGGGCGCGGTCGTGGTCATCTGCTCTGACGGCTGGGACCGCGGCGATCCCGACGTCATGGCCGCGCAGATGGCGCGCCTGTCGCTCGTCGCCCACCGAGTCATCTGGGTCAATCCGCTGAAGGCCTCGCCGGGCTACGCTCCCTTGGCCCGCGGCATGGCGGCCGCCCTGCCGTACGTCGATCTCTTCGTGGAAGGCCACTCCGTGTCCTCGCTGGAGGGGCTGGCCGCCCGCATCGCCGGGGGGAGACCCAAGGAGGTGACCGCATGAGGGAGATCCTCGCCGACATCGAGCGGTGGCGGTCGGAAGGCAAGCGGGTGGCCCTGGCCCGTGTGGTGGCGCTCGAGGGCTCGGGGCCCCGGCTGCCCGGGGCCACGATGGCCGTCTCGGAGGCGGGCGAGGTGGCAGGGTCGGTGTCCGGCGGCTGCGTCGAGGGGGCCGTGGTGTCCGAGGCGCTCGAGGTGCTGTCCGGTCCGGGGACGCCGCGGCTGTGCAGCTTCGGGTACTCCGACGACGAGGCGTTCGCGGTCGGGCTCACCTGCGGAGGGACGATCCGGGTACTCGTCGAGCCGCTCGACTGGTGAGCAGCCTGTTTGAGATCCTGGCCGACGACATCAGGGCCGAGCAGCCCGTCGTGCTGGCCGAGATCGTGGAGGGTCCGGCCGAGTCGCTGGGAGCCAAACTGCTCGTCCGGCCCGGTCCGCCCCAGGAGGTCCACGGCTCCCTCGGCGACCCCGACCTGGACCGGGTGGTGACACACGACGCCCAGAGCGAGCTGGCAGCCGGCCTCACCGGCACCCGGCACTACGGCCGGCACGGCGAGGCCCGGGAGCGGGACGTCTCGGTGTTCATCGAGTCGTTCGCCGTCCCGGCGCGGATGATCATCTTCGGGGCCGTCGACTTCACCTCGGCCCTCGCCAAGGTGGCCAAGATCCTGGGGTACCGGGTCACCGTCTGCGACGCCCGGTCGGTGTTCGCCACCCGCGCCCGGTTCCCCATGGCGGACGAGGTCGTGGTGGCCTGGCCGGACGCCCATCTCGCCCAGGTCGGGCCCGACCTGGGCCGGCGCGACGCCATCTGCGTGCTCACCCACGACCCGAAGTTCGACGTGCCGGCCATCGTCTCGGCCCTGGCCACCGGGGTCGGGTACATCGGCGCCATGGGATCACGCCGCACGACCGACAAGCGGGCGGCGCGCCTGAGGGAGGCGGGCATCGGCGAGACCGAACTGGCCCGGGTGATGGCCCCCATAGGCCTGGACATCGGGGCCCGAACACCCGAGGAGACGGCCGTGGCCATCTGCGCCGAGATCATCGCCCTGCGCACCGGCCGGACGGCACCGTCGCTACGCGACCATCCTGGACCGATCCACCGAGACCACGGGCCGGGTGACAAGGGGGCCGCACCATGAGGCCGGTGGCGGCGGCGGTGCTGGCCGCGGGCGGCGGTTCGCGCTTCGAGACCGGACCCGATGCCGCCCACAAGCTGCTGGCCCCCTTCCGGGGTCGGAGCGTCGTCTGGTGGGCCGCTCGCCACGCCCTCGACGCCCGGTTTGCCACAACCTGGGTGGTCACCGGAGCGGTCGATCTCGACGGCGAGCTGCCCGACGGGATCACCGTGCTCGTCAATGCGCAGTGGAGCGCCGGGCAGGCCACGTCGCTGGGATGCGCCGTCCAGGCCGCCCGGGCGGCGCAGCTCTCCGCCATCGTGGTCGGCCTGGGCGACCAGCCCCTCGTCGGTCCCGACGCCTGGCAGGCCGTGTCCGACGCCGAAGGGGCCATCGCGGTGGCGACCTACGATGGCCGCCGTCGCAACCCGGTCAAGCTCGCCGCCCGGGTGTGGGACCTCCTGCCGCACTCGGGGGACGAGGGGGCCCGGACGCTGATGCGGACGCGGCCGGATCTCGTCGAGGAGGTACCGTGCAGTGGCGACCCGGTTGACATCGACACCAGAGAGGACCTGCAAAAATGGAGTTGAACAACGAGTTCCGCGTCGGGGTCACTGTTCCAGAGGCGTGGAACGTGCTCACCGACCTCGAGCGGATCGCACCGATGCTGCCCGGCGCCCAACTCGAAGAGGTCGAGGGCGACGAGTACCGCGGCGTCGTGAAGGTCAAGGTCGGGCCGATCACCGCCCAGTACAAGGGGGTGGCCTCGTTCCTCGAGCGTGACGAGAAGGGCGGTCGGGTGGTCGTAAAGGCCAGCGGCCGCGACACACGCGGCCAGGGCAACGCCAATGCGGTCATCACCGCCACCATGGTGCCGGACGAAGGCGGCACGCGGGTGACCGTGGTCACCGACCTGACGGTGAGCGGCAAGGTCGCCCAATTCGGTCGGGGCGCGCTGGCCGATGTGAGCTCGAAGCTGATCGGCCAGTTCGTCGACACGCTCGAGGCCGACCTGGCGTCGGGCGACGGCGGGCAGGCCCAGAAGGCGCCGGTACCCGGCGCCGGGGCCGGTGAGGCCTCCGAGCCGGCCTCCAAGCCGGCCGCCGAGCCGGCAATGGCCCAGGGCGTCGAGGAGCCGGCGCCCGGCCTCGGGCCCCGCCGCATCGACGCTCCCGAAGCAGAGCCGCTCGACCTGCTCGCCGTGGCCGGCGGCTCGGCCTTCAAGCGTCTCTGGCCCGTCGCCGTCGTGGCGGCGGTGCTCGGTGTGGCGCTCCTCGGCCGACGCCGACACCGACGCGGACGCCGGACGGCCTCTGTCGGTCCGTCACCGCGGGACTGACCCGACAGACCGGGGGGGAGATCACCGTGCACACTGTCCGCTCGAGGGAACTCACGGATGCGATCGTCTTCGTCGCCGGTGACTGGCGCGTCACCAGAGGCGAGTACGAGGACCGCGTCGCCCGTGCGGTGACCGTTCTGCGCCAGCGCGGCATCGGTGCCGGTGGATGTATCGGCATCGCCCTGCGGAACCGGCCGCAATTCTTCGAGCTCCTCACTGCGGCGACGGCGGTCGGCGCCCAGGCCGTCCCGATCGCCTGGCGGCTCAAACGCGACGAGGTGCGCTACCTCGCCGAGGACTCGGGCGTCGAGCTCCTCGTGTTCGATCCCGAAGCGGCCGAGGCGACGGCCGGCCTGCCCGGACTCGCCCTCGATGCCTACGAACGTCTGCTGGCCACGGCCGAGCCGGCCGCCGACGTCGATGCCGCGCCCGCGGGGTTCCGCCTCGAGCTCTACTCGTCGGGGACGACCGGCCGGCCCAAGGCCATCGAACGAGAACTGACGGCCGAGATCCAGCCGGACGACAAGCCGCCCGATACGCGCAAGCTGGGGTTCCTGGGCATGCTCGGCGTGGCCGACCCCGACGAAGTCCATCTCTTCTGCGGGCCCCTCTACCACTCGCAGCCGATCGGGTTCGCGACATCGGCGCTCTCTGCCGGCCATCGTGTGGTGATGATGGAAGGCTCGTTCGACGCCCAGAACTGCCTCCGCCTCATTGAGCGCGAGCGCGTCACGTGGATGACCTGCGTCCCTACCCACCTCGTGAGGATCCTGGCCGTGCCCGACGTCGAGCGCTACGACCTGAGCTCGATCAAGGCGGTGTTCCACTCGGCCGCTCCGTGCCCGCGCGACGTGAAGGCCAGGATCATGGAGCTGTTCCCACCCGACACGGTGTGGGAGGTCTACGGGGGCACCGAGGGCTCGCTCACCATGATCTCACCGCACGAGTGGCTCCAAAAACCCGGCAGTGTCGGGCGCGCCTTCCCGCCGGGCACGGAGCTCCACATCCTCGACGACGACGGCAACGAGCTCCCCGCCGGCAGCCTCGGCCTGGTGTACGGCCGGTCACCGATCATGACGCGCTTCCACTACCGCGGTGCCCCCGAGCTCGACGCCGAGACGTGGAGGGGCGACCTCTTCACTCTCGGCGACGTAGGCTTCGTCGACGAGGACGGCTACCTGTTCCTGGCGGACCGGAAGAAGGACATGATCATCAGCGGAGGCGCCAACGTGTACCCGGCCGAGGTCGAAGCCGTCCTCTTCAACCACCCCGCCGTGGGCGACGCGGCCGTCATCGGCGTGCCCGATCCGGAGTGGGGCGAGTCGGTCAAGGCGATCGTCGAGCCGCGGGCGCCGGTCACCGCCGGCGAGATCATCGAGCACTGTCGCGCCAACCTGGCCCACTACAAGTGCCCCAAGACCGTCGAGTTCATGACACGGCTGCCGCGGGACCCGAGTGGCAAGGTCCGGAAGCGTGAGCTGCGCGAGCCGTACTGGAGCGGGGCCGGCCGGGCCGTCTGACGCATGGCTCTCGCCGAGGCACACTACGAAACGCTCCTGATCGAACAGCACGACCGGGTGGCGCGCATCACGCTGAACCGGCCCGAGGTTCGCAACGCCATCTCGAGCGTGCTCCAGGCCGAGCTCGTCGATGCCGTCGAGCGGTGCGCGGCCGACGCAACGGTGCACTGCATCGTCGTGCGCGGCGCCGGGCCGTCGTTCTGCTCGGGCTACGACATCGGCTCGACCACGGTGGCGGAGGGCGAGAGCCCCTCGCTCCCGGAGCGGGCCATGGCCACGCTGGCGATCTCGCGGGGCTGGTCGAGGATCTGGAACGCCCAGCTCCCGGTAATCGCCCAGATCCACGGGCACTGCCTGGCCGGCGGCACGGACCTGGCACAGCACTGCGATCTCATCGTGGCGGCCGAGGACGCCACCATCGGCTTCCCGGCGTTGCGGATGGGCGGGTCGCCCCCCACCAACATGTGGCTCTACAACGTGGGGCCGCAGTGGGCGAAGCGGCTGCTGTTCACCGGGGACACGTTCACCGGAAGGTTCGCCGCCGACATCGGCTTCGCCCTCGAGGCGGTGCCCGTCGGCGAACTCGACGGCCACGTGCTCCGGCTCGCGGCGCGCATCGCCGCTATGGGCCGGGAGATCCTCGCCATCAACAAACTCGTGCTGAACAAGGGCCTCGACCTGATGGGGCGGGCCGCCCTGCAGGAGCTCGTGGCGCCCATGGACGCCATCGCCAATCAGGCGCCGCAGATGGCGGCGTTCACGGCGCGGGCGCGGGAGTCGGGTCTCGCCGCCGCCTTCAAGGAACGCGACGCCCCGTTCGTTGACGGCGTCCCGCTCGACCGGCGCGACGGGTGACGCGCCGTCAACCGCCGGCCGAGCGGTGGACCGGGCCTTCGAAGTGCTCGAGGTAGCGCTCCACCAGCGCCCGGGCCTCGGGATGGCCGGCGCTCATCCCCAGCGCCTCTTCAATGACGATGACCCGGGGGATGGCCGCCATGAGAACCGCGATGGCGGCCGGGGGGAAGAGCTCCGGGTCGATGCCGTAACCCTCGAACACCCCGGACAAGGCCTCGAGCTGCACCTTGCGGAAGCGGTCGGCCACCTCGGCGATCTCCGCCTGAATGGCCTTGCGGTGGTTCGCCAGCGCCAGGAACTCTGACGTAAGGGCGGTCCCGGTCGGGTCGCTGGCGTACTCCCAGATGGCGTGCAGCGGTCGATCCCTCTGCAGGTCCTCGACGAGCCGCTGGAGGTTTGCCTCCGAACGCCGCCGGTAGACGGAGATGAACAGGTCGTCCAGTGTGGGGAAGTAGTAGTGGACCAGGGACGCCTTGACCCCCGCCCTCGCCGCGACACGACGGGAGCTCACCGCGGCGTAGCCCTCCTCCAGCATGAGCTGCTCGGTCGCAGTGAGCAGTACCGCTCGCGTCTTGGATGTCGTCGCACCAATCCGGCGGGACGATGTCATTCGCATCCTTTCGACGTCGAGCTCCCAGCAGGATCCCACTCCGCCGGCGCATTCTCGCACGCCGCGTCCCACCCCGGTCCGTGCGACACGTCCGGTCTCGGTCGAACCCGACCCCGCGGGTGCACAATGTGCCATGCCGACCGCGACGCTCAACGGGATCGATCTCTACTACGAGGTTTCCGGATCCGGGCCGAGACTGCTGTTCTTGAACGGCTCCGGCGCGACCCTCGCCACCACCGGAGCCCTCGTCGCCCCCCTGGCCGCCACCTTCGAGGTGGCGGCGTTCGACCAACGGGGCCTGGGACGCAGCGCGCTCCCCGCGGATCCCTACTCCGTGGCCGACCTGGCATCGGACGCCCTGGCCCTGGTCGACCATCTCGGATGGAAGCAGTTCCGCCTCGTCGGCCTCAGCTTCGGAGGCATGGTCGCCCAGGAACTGGCGGTCACCACCCCCGAACGGGTCGACCGTCTGGCACTGCTCTGCACGTCGTCGGGCGGGGCCGGGGGATCGTCCTACGCGTTCGGCACCCTGGCGGACATGGACCCTACCGAGCGGGTCGCCGTGTCGGCCACGGTCCTCGATACCCGGTTCACCCCGCGGTGGCTGGACGAGCACGAGGGCGATCGGGCGCTGGCCGGCGTGCTGGCGCAGAGCCAGGCCGTGGAGAAGTCCGAGAGTGTGCGGCGGGGGGAGGCACTGCAGTACCGAGCGCGCGGGGCACACGACGTCTACGAGCGACTCCCCCTCGTCACCTGCCCGACGCTCGTGGCGTCGGGGACGTACGACGGCGTCGCACCCCCCGCCAACGGCGCCGCCATCGCCGCGCAGATACCCGGCGCCCAGCTGCGGCTCTTCGACGGGGGCCATTTGTTCATCGTGCAGGACCCGACGGCCTTCCCCGAGATCATCGGCTTCCTCCAGGGAGGCTGAGAGCCGGGGCCGGGTGTCCGGTTCGATCAGGCGGGAGACACCGTCTTGCCGGGGATGATCTTGCCGCAGATGGGATCGGCACCGGGGACCAGGTGGAACGTCGTGCCGGAGAACCGCGTGACCCAGATGCAGTTGTCGGCGCCCGACCCGAGTCCGCGCTGGTTCATGGCGAACCCGATCGAATGCGTGCCGAACAGCCCGGCGGCATTCCAGTCCCTGATTTTGAGCATGGCGTCGATGAACTTCGCCTGGGACGGGTCGGCGCCGGCCGCCTTCAACCCGTCCACGAACCCGACCACCGACAAGAATCCGATGTACTGGTTGAGCGTCGGGTCCACCTTGATGCCGGCGTAGGTCTTCATGGCGTCCTGGAACTTCTCGGTGGCCGCCGTGTGCATCTCTATCGGCTCGTACGACAGGGTGAAGTAGTCGCCCTGGGCGTTCCTCTCGGCGGACGGCCCGGCCGAGTAGAGATCGCCTCCGTATCCCACGGAGAGCAACGGCGCCTTGAGCGTGACGCCGTCATCGCGCAGGGCGGTGATCAGCGCGAAGGCGGTGTTCTCGTCCGTGGCGGCGACAAAACCGTCAATGCCGGCGTTCTTCATGGCCAAGGCAGTGGGCGCGACGTTGGTGCTGCCGTAGGGAAACGCGGCATCCACATACCCGGCCTTGAGACCGGCTGCCTCGGCCGAGACGGCGACCGCCTCGGCAGTCTCGCTCGAGCTGGGCGCGATGCTGTAGCCGAGCGTCCCGATGTTCTTGGCGCCCACCAGTTTGAAGAACAGCCCGTCGGTGGTCTCGACCTTGGAGTAGTCGGCCGTGCCGAAGACCGAGAACATGTTCCGGTCCGTCGTCCACTCGCTGGCGTCGCTGGCCGAACCGATGACCGGGATCCCGTTGGCGAGGAGGTACGGGGCAGCCGCGAAGGTCAGACCGGACACGGCGATGACGGCGTACACGTGGTCCTGCTCGACCAGTTTCTGCGCCGCGGTGAGCGCTCCAGCCGGCGTGGATCCGGCATCGGCCACCACGTACTTGATCTTGTAGCCGTGCGCGTCCTCGTACCCCACTCCGGCCTTGACCCCCGCGGGCGTCGACTGCTCGGCACTGGAAAGACCACCGGTGAGATCAGAGATGAGGCCGATGGTGTACGTGGGTTCCGATCCGGACGCCCCGGCCTTCGGCGCCGACGAACTGGCGAAACTTGCCGCAACCACCAAGGTCGCCAGAGCGGCGCCTACGAGCATCTTCTTGGTCCGGACCACAGTGAACTACCCCCCTATGTGTGTGCCTGAGGCGTTGCAACATACCAGGCACTCCCATTGCGAACAACTACGTTCTACCAACGTCCCCGGAGCGCATGACCTGCCCCCCGTGCGGCACAACGCTTGACAGAATAGTCAATATGCTGGTTAGGTAGAAGCGTGCTCTACCACCCCTCGGCGGCATGACCGACAGAGACATTATCCCCGAGCGCCGTTCCTATGTTGGCGGGCGGTGGATCGAGGGGGACGAGGCCCTTGCGGTAGAGAACCCGGCCGACGAGTCGCACGTGGCGGACGTGTCGGTCACCCCGGTCGACGAGATCCGGCGGGCCGTCGCCGAAGCCCGGAGAAGCTTCGACGCAGGGGTGTGGTCCGGTCTCCCCGCCGGTGAGCGGGCAAAGATCCTTCACGCCTTCCTCGACTACGTCCAGGCCGCCCACATACCTCTGGTCAACACCTTGGTGGCCGAGGCTGGTCAGCCGACGCGCTTCGCCGAGCTGAGCCAGTTCGTCATGGGTCTGGGTCTGGCCCGCACGACCATCGACCTGTACCTGTCGCTGCCGCACGAGGAGTCGAACCCGGTGCCGGTGGACGACCTGGTGCGAGGCCGGGTGGCGTTGAGCCTCCGCCGCTACGAACCGGTAGGCGTGGTGTCCGCCATCACCCCTTACAACGCCGCGCTGCTCATGGCCTTCCAGAAGCTGATCCCGGCCCTCATGGCGGGGAACTCGGTGATCCTGCGTCCGAGCCCGCTGACGCCGATCTCCTCGCTGGTCCTCGGCTCCGCCGCCGACGCCGCCGGCCTGCCGGCCGGCGTGTTGAGCGTCGTGGTGGAGCGGGGCCAACAGGGCGCGGAGATCATGACGAGCGACCCCGCAGTCGACATGGTGTCGTTCACCGGTTCCACCGCGGTGGGCAAGCAGATCCTGGTCCAGGCCGCGCCGACGGTGAAGCGGGTGGCGCTGGAGCTGGGCGGCAAGTCGGCACAGATCTACCTCCCCGACGCCGTCGAGCGCGCCGTCGCGGGGGCCGTGGCGGTGGTGGCCGCCACCGCTGGACAGGCCTGCGTGGCTGCCACCCGGATGCTCGTCCCCGAGGAGCGCAAGGACGAGGTGATTGAGGCGGTCTCGAGGGCCTACGGCTCCATCGTCGTCGGGCCGCCGACCGATCCGAACACGGTGATGGGGCCGGTCATCAGCGCGGCGCAGCGGGAACGCTGCGAGCGCTACGTCGCCCTGGCCGAGGAGCACGGCGGCAAGGTGGTCGTGGGCGGAGGCCGCCCCGCCGCATTGGCGCGGGGGTACTACTTCGAGCCCACGGTCCTCGACCTCCCCGACAACTCGAACCCGGCAGCCCAGGACGAGATCTTCGGCCCGGTGCTGGGCGTCATCGGCTACCGGGACGTGGACGACGCCGTGCGGATCGCCAACGACAGCGTCTACGGGTTGTCGGCCCAGGTGTACGGGGCCGATGTGGCGGCTGCCACGTCGGTCGCCCGACGGCTCCGGACCGGCGCGGTCAACGTCAACACAGCGGTCTTCAGCGCCTATGCCCCCGGCGGCGGTTACAAGCAGAGCGGCCTGGGGCGGGAGCGGGGGGAGGACGGCATCCGCGCCTTCCAGGAAGTGAAACACATGGCCATCGGCGAGCTCCCACGTTGAGCCCGTCCGTCGTTCTCTGAACCTGACATCGCAACGAAACACTCACCGAAAGGGGGGATCATGGCATCTGACCAGTCTCTGAACTGGCTCATCTCGGTGGACGACCACGTGCTCGAGCCGCCGAACGTCTGGGTCGACCGGGTGGCGGCCAAGGACCGCGATCGGGCGCCGCACATGGAGATCGAGGGCGACATGGACTTCTGGGTCTATGACGGCAAGCGCTACCCCAGCTCGGGTCTGAGCGCCGTCGCCGGCAAGTCCAAGGAGGAGTTCAGCCCCGAACCCGTGACCTACGCCGAGATGCGGCCTGGGTGCTACGACCCGGTGGCCCGCATCGACGACATGGACCGCGCCGGGATCCTGGCGTCGCTGTGCTTCCCGACGATCACCCGGTTCGCCGGGCAGCTCTTCATGGAGGCGAGCGATCGCGAGTTCGGCTTCACGTGCCTGCAGGCGTACAACGACTGGATGATCGACGAGTGGTGCGCCGCGGCACCGGGGCGCTACATCCCGCTCGTCCTCATCCCGATGTGGGACCCGGCGCTGGCCGCCAAGGAGATGGAGCGCTGCGCCGCCAAGGGCGCGACGGCGTTCTGCTTCTCGGAGAATCCCGCCCCGCTGGGCCTGCCGACCATTCACGACAAGAACCGCTACTGGGACCCCGTCATGTCGACCGCATCGGAGCTGGAGATGGTGGCGTGCATGCACGTCGGCTCCTCGTCGCAGGTCCCGCAGATCGCCCCGGACTCACCCTTCATGGCCAACCTGGCGTGGGGGGCGGTCCGCACCTCGGGTGCCATGCTGTCCTGGTTGTTCAGCGGCATGTTCACCAAGTTCCCCGGCCTCAAGATCGCGCTGTCCGAGGGAGAGATCGGTTGGATGCCCTACTTCTTGGAGCGGGCCGAGCAGGTGATCGACAAGCAGCGCTTCTGGGTGCAGCGCGGCGTGACGTTCATGGAGCACGCCGGCACGGACGTCGACCTGGACACTCTCGATATCCGGAGGCTCTTCCACGACCACGTGTTCGGCTGCTTCATCGACGACGCCCACGGGATCGCCAGCATCGACGAGATCGGCGAGGACAACATCATGTGCGAGACGGACTACCCGCACTCCGACTCCACCTGGCCCGACTGCATCGGCATGGTCAAAAAGCGCATCGGGCATCTCGCCCCCGAGGTCCAGTACAAGATCCTGCGCGGCAACGCCGAGAGGCTCTACCGCTTCACGCCGGCCGAGCCTCCCGTCCCCTCCGGTGGCTGAACCGGCCGGGCGGCCGGCCATCTCCATCGACCGCGACGTCTGCATCGGCAGCGGCCTGTGCGTCGTGTACGCCGCGGGCACCTTCGCCCAGGACGACGAGGCGAAAGCCATGGTCGTCGACCCGGTGGGCGACCCGATCGAGAGCGTCCGGATCGCCATCGAGGCCTGCCCGACCGGGGCGCTGAGCCTGGTGACCACCCAGGAGCACGGACACGGACACGAACAAGGACAAGGACAAGGACAAGGACAAGGACAAGGACAAGGAGCGTGAACGGCGACATGCCACTGGAAGAAACGTCGGCAATCGACGGCGGATACGTGGCCCGATGACCGATACCGTTCTGGACATCGATCGCGTACGCCAGCTCTTCGACCTGCGCGGCAGCTTCTTGACCCAGCTCGGCGGGGCCTACGACGACGACCCCTACCCGATCTGGGCGGCGCTGCGGGAGAAGGCGCCCGTGCACGCCGGAGTGGTGCACGAGCTGACCGGCTTCGACCAGGAAGCCACCTTTCACGGCCTGCCCTTCCCCGAGTCGCCCCACTTCTCGGTCTTCAGCTACGCCGCATGCGACCAGGTCTACCGCAACGACAAGGTCTTCGCCTCGTCGCCGGGGCAGATCGATCTGACCGCCGGCGGGGCAGAGATCCTCAACAGCATGCTCTCCATGGGCGGGACCCAGCACCGCCGCTACCGGGCACTGGTGCAGCCGTCGTTCGTGCCGTCCAAGGCCCAATGGTGGATCAGGAATTGGATAGAGGCGACCGTCGACCTCCTCATCAACAGCTTCCAAGACCAGGGGCGGGCGGAGCTCAACGTCGACTTCTGCGCGGCCATCCCGGTCCTCACCATCACCGGCAGCTTCGGCGTCCCTGTCGAACAGGCTCTCGACATCCGCGAGGCGCTGCGGGAGCCGGGGAAAGTCGTGGAGATCATTGCGCCGATCGTGGCCGCCCGGCGGGAGTCGCCCCAGGACGATCTCATCTCCATATTGGTGGAGGCCGAGATCAAGGACGAGGACGGCCAGACGCACCGTCTCACCGATCCCGAGATCTACTCGTTCACCCTCTTGCTGCTGGCGGCCGGCTCGGGGACCACCTGGAAGCAGATGGGCATCACCCTCACCGCGCTCTTGGAGCGCCCCGACGTGCTGCGAGCCGTCCGCGACGACCGCGCGCTGCTCCGGCCGGCGATCGAGGAGTCGCTGCGATGGATGCCGACCGACCCCATGTTCTCGCGCTGGGTCACCGAGGACATCGAATTCGAAGGTGTCCACCTTCCCAAGGGCTCCGTCCTGCACATCTGTCTGGGTGCCGCCAACCGGGACCCTGCCCGCTGGGAGCGGCCGGACGACTACGACATCACGAGGCCGCTCAAGCCGACCTTCGCCTTCGGGAGTGGACCGCACATCTGCCTCGGCATGCACGTGGCGCGCGCCGAGATGACCGTCGGCATCGGCGCCCTCCTCGACCGGCTCCCCAACCTCCGCCTCGATCCCGACGCCGAACCGCCCCGTTACATAGGGTTCTACGAGCGCGGCGCCACCGCCATACCGGTCCTGTTCGGTTAGGAGATCACCACATGGCAGAACCAGGGAGCTATCAGCAGCCGGACGTCACGCTGCTCGGACAGGAGCACGTCCGTCGTTACCAGGAGACCGACGGGGAGGTCGGTTACCTATGGAACGACGTTCCCATCCTCCTCCTGACCACCACGGGACGGAAGACTGGTGTGCTGCGCACCACCCCGCTCATCTTCGGACAAGACGGCGAGGACTACCTGATCATCGCCTCCCAAGGAGGGGCTCCGACCCACCCCCTGTGGTACCTGAATCTGGTGGCCAACCCCGAAGCCCAGATTCAGGTCCGCGCCGAGCACATCGCGGTGACCGCCCACACCGCCTCGGACGCGGAGAAGCCCCGACTGTGGAAGATCATGACCGAGCAGTGGCCGAACTACGACGTCTACCAGACCCGCACCGAACGGCCCATTCCCTTGGTGTCCCTCCGCCCGATCGCCGGCGGTCGCGCCTCCGCTTGACGAATCGGCCTGCCACCTCGGCCGTCGCCACCACGAACTTCACCACACTTTTTACCAACGGAGGTCTGATGAGGAGTGCCCGTGTCTGAACACGCATTCGACGGCGTGCGCGTCGTGGAGTTGGCCCAGTGGGTCTTCGTGCCGGTGGCCGGCGCACTGCTGGCGGATTGGGGAGCCGACGTGGTGCACGTCGAACACATCAAAGGTGACCCCTACCGCGGCCTGGTCACCCAGGGCATCGGGAGCGAGAACAAGGGGGTCAACCTCTCCATGGCTCTGGCCAACCGGGGGAAGCGCTCCATCGCGCTCGACGTCCAGCGCGAGGAGGGGCTGGCCGTGCTGCACCGGCTGCTTGAGTCGGCCGACGTCTTTCTCACCAACCTGCGGCCCGGCGCCCTGGCCCGCCTCACGCTCGATCCCGAGACGCTGACCCAGCGCTATCCGCGACTGGTGTACGCCCGTGGCCACGGCTACGGCGCCCGGGGGCCCGACGCCAACCAGGCCGGCTACGACGCGTCGGCCTTCTTCGCGCGGGGCGGCCTGGCCTACATGTTGACGCCGCCCGACCGCGACTATCCGATCAGCCAGCGCGGTGCCATGGGCGACCGCAACGGGGCCATGGCCCTGGCGTTCGGGATCTCCGCCGCCTTGCTCAAGCGGGAGCGCACAGGAACCGGCTCGGTGGTCGACGTCTCCCTGCTGGCCACGGCCATGTGGACGCTCTCCTCCGACCTGCTGGCCGCCCTGGGCGGCGACACGCCGGCCCCGGCCGGTGGCCGGGGCCCCGTCGTGAACCCGGTCGTCGGTTCCTACCGGACCAAGGACGGCCGCCACATACAGCTCGTGTTCTTGGAGGCGGATCGCTACTGGGCCGACTTCTGCCGGCTGATCGGTCGCGAGGAGCTGGCGGCAGACCCACGTTTCGTGGACATGGCGGCTCGTCGGGCCAACGGCGCCGAGTGCGTCGCCCTCCTCGACGAGGAGTTCGGCCGACGGACCTTCGCCGAGTGGAAGGAGTTGTTGAGCGGCATCGACGCGCCGTGGGCACCGGTGCAGTCCGTCATCGATCTGCTCGACGACCCACAGGTGGAAGCGAACGGTTACATCGGTGACGTCGTGATCGAGGGAGGGCCCGCCTACCGGCTCCCCGCGGTGCCGGTCCAGTTCGACGGGCAGCCGCCCGATTTGCGCCGGGCGCCCGAGCACGGCGAGCACACCGAGACGATCCTCACCGAGCTGGGCTACGCGTGGGAGGACATCGTGGGGCTCCAAGAGGCCGGGGTCATCCCGTGAGCCCGGACCCGAAGGGTGCACGGTGAGCCCGGACCCGAAGGGTGCATGATGAGTACGGAGCTCACCATCACGGTCCGGCCCCTACCGGTAGCCGACGAGCAGTCGGCTCCCTTTTGGAACGCCGCCTCCACCCACGTCCTCGCCCTGGCCCGGTGCTCGCGCTGCGCATCGTTCAGCCACCCTCCCGACCTGGTCTGCCCCAACTGTCACAGCACCGATCCGGGGTTCGTCTTCACGCCGGTGAGCGGCCGGGGGACGGTGCGGTCCTGGACGGTGATGCACCAGTCCTTCCTGCAGGGCTTCGACGTGCCCTTCGTCCTGGTCGACGTGGAGCTGGTCGAGCAGGCCGACCTCAGGCTGATCGGCCGCCTCTTCGACGGGCCCGACGCGCCCCTCGGGATCGGCGACGCCGTGACCCTGGCGTTCGAAGACGTCGCCGCGGGTATCTCGGTGCCGGCGTTCACCCTCGAGGGTCCCCGATGAGCGGCCGGATGGCCGCCAGCAACCGGGTGGCCATCGCCGGGTACGCCCAGAGCGCCGTCGAGCGCCACGCCTCCACCTCCCTCGGAGCCCTGGCCGTCGAGACGGCCCGCGCCGCCATGGCCGACGCCGGGCTCGGTGACGGTCAGGTGGACGGGTTCGTCACGGGCAGCCTCTTTCCGACCTCGGGGTCCCACGCGGCCGAAGACGGCGTGAGCCTGGTGACGGCCAACTGGCTGGCCGAACGGCTGGGCGTCAACCCCAGATACGCCGCCGGGTTCCAGGGGTTCGGACAGATCCCCGGCGCGGTGTCCATGGCGGTGAACGCCGTGGCCAGCGGCGCGGCCGACTACGTCCTCATGCATCGGGCGCTGCACAATCCGCGCGGCCGGTATCACGAGAACGACATGCGAGAGGTGCGCGGCGTGCAGCAGTGGACCGCGCCGCAGGGCTACTTCGGCCCGTTGGCCATGATCGCCCTGACCTACAACGAGTACGTCCAGCGCTACGGGGCGACCCGTGAGGCGATGGCGGCAGTCCTGGTGGAGGCGCGCAAGAACGGGGCCAGGATCCCCTGGTCCTACTGGCACGACCGGCCGCTGTCGGCCGAGGACTACCTGTCCGCCCCGATGATCTGCGACCCCATCTGCCGCTACGACTGCGACATCCCGGTGGACGGCGTCGCCGCCTTTCTGTTCACGTCGGCGGAGCGGGCCCGCGACCTCCCCCACCCTCCGGTGTACGTCTCGGGCTACGCCACCGGCTCGCCGACCACCAGACGGCTCCCCATGCACTGGCCGCTCGACGACGTCATGGGGGTGGGCGCCGAGACCGCCCGGCGCCTGTGGGCCGCCGCGGGCGTGGGACCGGGCGAGGTCGACCTGCCGCAGGTCTACGACGGCTTCTCCCCCTTCGTCTACTTCTGGCTGGAGGTGCTCGGGCTCTGTCCCGTCGGGGACGCCCACCGTTTCGTGGCGGACGGCGGCATCGACAGCGACCGCCCGGGCAGCATCCCGGCCCTCTCCGGTGGCGGGGCGCTCGGGAACGGGCGCATGCACGGCGTGCCGCAGATGCTCGAGTGCTACCTGCAACTGTCCGGGCGGGCCGGAGAGCGCCAGCGCGAGCGTGTCTCCGTCGGGCTGGCGTGCCATGCCTCGCCGCACTTCGGCGGAGCCGTCGTCTACAGCGCCGAGCCCTTCTGAACAGAGAGCCATACTGGACCGATGCCCACGAGAGCCGACTCCCGATGACCTGGGTCGAGCGCGCCGCTGACCGGTCGCCGGCCGTGCAGCGCTCGCGCAACCGGGGCATGCAGCAGGCGAAGGTGATCGTCGACGCGGCACGCCGCCTGATGGTCAACGGCTCCACCTTCACGACGCAGGAACTGGTGAAGGACGCGGGGGTGGCCCTCAAGACCTTCTACCGCTACTTCGCCAGCAAGGACCAACTGCTGCTGGCCGTGATCGAGGACATGGTCACCGAGTCCTGCCTGCAGTATCGAGAGCAGGCGCGGACTCTGCCCGATCCGCTGGACCGCCTCCGGTACTACATCACCACGGCGGCCGGCTCCTTCGGCGAGGCGGCCCAGGCGGCGCGGTTCATCTCGGCCGAGCACTGGCGGCTTCATCAGCTCTATCCCGAGGAGCTGGCCCATGCCACCCGGCCCTTCACCGATCTGCTCCTCGGCGACATCCACGCCGCCGCCGAGGCCGGGGTCATCAGGCCGTACGACTCCGAGAACGACGCCTGGCTCATCAACCAGCTGGTCGTGGCGGTACACCACCACTACGCGTTCGCCCCGAGCGACGAACGGGGCGAGGACGTCGCACAACGGCTCTGGGCCTTCTGCCTCGGCGCGTTGGGCGGCCGGCAGCCGTGACCGGTCCCACCTCCGAGGACCTGTGGCGACTGATCGCCGATGGTCGCGACGGGATCGTCGCCACCGTGAACGCCGACGGCACGCCGCACCTGTCGAACATCTACTACCTGAGCGACCCGGACAGCCGCACCATCCGGTTTTCGACAACGACCGACCGGACCAAGGGGCGCAACCTCCGGCGCGATCCTCGGGCCGCGCTCCACGTCTCGGGCGCCGACTTCGTGCACTTCGCCGTCGCCCAGGGCGGCGTCACGCTGGCCATCGCCCAAGAACGGGGCGACGCGGCCATCGACGAACTCTTCGAGGTGCACAGCGCCCTGGGTGTGCTCTCCGATCGATCGGGCTTCGACGAGGAGATGCTGGCCGACCACCGCATGATCGTGCGGCTGGCGGTCGAGAAGGTCTACGGACTGCTCATCGATCGCTAGGTGGCCGGTCGCTAGGTCATCGAACAGCTAGGTGGCCGGCCGCCTCCCCGGCTCAGGTAAGGCGAGGGGGTAGGTGGTGGGCTCGAGCGGAATGGGAGGTCGGCCGACCGGCCGGCGATCGATCGCCTCCCAACCGCTGTCGGCGCGCCGCCGCGCCAGCTCGGCCCTCCGCCCGCCGCGGATCCCGAAGAGCCGCTTGGCCACCAGGAGGAAGACCACGATGGCCAGGTTGACGACGAGCGTGATCACCTTGAACCAGCCGAACGACTCCGTCAGCTCGTACACCTCGAACGGGACGAAGGTGGTGGTGGCCACGAAGGTGAGGTACTCGGCCCAGCGCTTGGCCAGCCACAGCCCGACCATCTCGACCGCCTCCAGCGAGGCGTAGGCCACCAGCAGCAGGCCGATCTCGTAGAGGTGGCTGGGAGAAATGACCAGGAGGTGCCGGAAGTCCCCCAGCAGCCCCCGGCGGGCGGCCGAGCTCTGGGAGGACCCGAAGAGACTGTTCATGATGGCCACGTAGTCGCGCCGGAGGGTCTGGCGGTGGCCGATGAAGA
>Ga0302324_100002791_pt1 | contig 39802 bp, 36 predicted proteins | sample Palsa_T0_1_FD_201949 | JGI IMG/M metagenome (GOLD analysis project Ga0302324, IMG submission 201949) | Peat permafrost microbial communities from Stordalen Mire near Abisko, Sweden - Palsa_T0_1 | ecosystem: Environmental > Terrestrial > Soil > Palsa > Peat permafrost | place: Sweden: Abisko...
GTTGAAGGCATCCCACAGCCCGTCCTTGATCATGGTGTCGATCATCTCGAAATTGCCCATTTTCACGCCGTTGCGCAGATGCGCACAATGCGGCGCCATGCTCATGGACTCTTGGCCGCCGACCACCGCGATCTCGGTATCGCCGTTGGCAATGCCCTGATAGCCGAGCGCAACCGCTCGCAACCCGGAGCCGCACAGCATGTTGACGCTGTAGGCCGGCACTTCGACCGGGATGCCGGCATTGATCGAGGCTTGCCGCGCCGGACCTTGGCCCTGCCCGGCTTGCAGGATTTGACCCAGGATGACTTCGGACACCCGCGAGGCCTCGACGCCGGCGCGGTCGATCGCCGCCTTGATCGCGACTTTGCCGAGATCGTGAGCCGGCACGGACGCGAAAGCCCCATTGAATGCGCCGACCGGCGTGCGCACCGCGCCGACAATCACAATGTCGTCTTTCATGGCAGAATCCTTTCGATAGGGGTTCTCAAAACGGGGGTTTGCCGCTGGCTCGCTCATATAAGTCATAAGGAGGCGCGCGCCGCTCGACAAGACGCAACGGCGCGGCATTGCCGCTATGCGGACCGTACGTCCCTGCTGCGGCCTTCGTCTGGCCGCGGAAACCAAGGCATCACAAAACGGTAGCCGCGCCCCGAGAAAGTGCCTATTTTGATCGCAACCAAGATGGTCACCGCCTGATGCCAACGCCCTCGCCCAAGACCGAACAACCGATCACCATTAAGAAGTACGCCAACCGCCGCCTCTACAACACCGGCACCAGCACCTACGTCACGCTCGAAGATCTCGCCGCCATGGTGAAGTCAGGCGAGGATTTCGTGGTGTACGACGCCAAGACCGGCGAGGAGATCACGCGCTCGGTATTGACGCAGATCATATTCGAGCAGGAGAACAAAGAAGGACAGAATCTCCTGCCGATTGCGTTCCTGCGCCAGCTCATCCGCTTCTACGGCGATAGCATGCAGATGCTGGTGCCGCGCTATCTCGAGGTCTCGATCGAGTCGCTGACCCGCGAGCAGGAAAAGTTCCGCAGTCAGATGGCGCAGGCCTTCGGCGTCGGCGGATTCCCGACGCTCGAGGATCAGGTGCGGCGGAACATGGAAATGTTCGAGCGCGCCTTCACGATGTTCGCGCCATTCGCGCGGCGCGAGGCCGACGGCGAGATCGAGATGGAAGCCGGCAAGTCCGTGCCGAAGACCGGCGATATCGACGACTTGAAGCGCCAGCTCGACGAAATGCAGAAGAAAGTCGACAAGCTGAGCGGCGGCGGCGCGTAAGCTATTGTAAGTCGCGGGAGTGCGTCCGCCGACACTCCGCGCTTTTTTGTGCGGCGTGGAGTGGGGCCCTGTCCAAAGATCTTCCGGCAATTGCTCGCGGACTTTTGCATCTCGGCGACGCCGACGATTTCGCGCGCATGTTGTCGTCGCTGGTCAGGGCTTCGCATGAATTTGTGGGCGTCGCCGATCTGGAAGGCAATGCCCTGTTCGTCAATGAAGCCGGACTCAAGCTCGTCGGATTGGCGGATTTGGACGCCGTGCGCTCGACACGGATTATCGACTATTTCGCCGCGGAAGATCGGGACAGGGTTCTAAGCGAGGCCATGCCGGCCGCGCGCGACAACGGCTTCTGGGAAGGCGAACTCAAGTTTCGAAATTTCGCGACCGGCGAGGCCATACCGGTGCTCTACAATATCTTTCCGGTGCGCGGTTCGTCGGACGCCATCGTCGCCTACGGGACGGTGACGCGTAATCTGAGCGAAAGTAAGCTTGCGGACGAGCGATCTCACTGGCTGGGCTCGATCGTCGAATCCAGCGATGACGCCGTCGTCAGCAAAAACCTCGATGGCATCATCGCCAGCTGGAACAAGGGCGCGGAGCGCGTGTTCGGTTACACCGCCGCAGAAGCGATCGGCCGCCCGATCACCATCGTCATTCCGGATGATAGGCAAAACGAAGAGGTAGAGATCCTAAGCCGGATCAGGCGCGGCGAACGCATCGATCATTTCGAGACCATTCGGCGGCGCAAGGACGGCACCCTGTTCCCGATTTCGCTGACGGTCTCCCCGGTTAAAAACGCCGAGGGCCGGATTATCGGCGCCTCGAAGATCGCGCGCGATGTCAGCGAGCAAAGACAAAGCCGGGAACAAATCGCCACGCTTGCCCGCGAGGTCGAGCATCGCGGCAAGAACCTGTTGGCGAGCGTGCAGGCGATCGTGAATCTTTCGCGATCCGACACCATGCAAGGCCTTAAAGACGCCATTGAAGGACGCATCCAGGCGCTGGCGAATGTTCAGTCGCTGTTTGTCGAGTCGCGCTGGGTCGGCGCGGAATTGTCGGCGATAGCGGCCCGGGAACTGGCTCCTTACGACGCGGCCGACAAAAAGCGGGTGCGCATTGAAGGGCCATCGACCTTGTTGGAGCCGACAGCCGCGCAGGCCGTCGCCGTAACGCTGCACGAGCTCGCAACCAATGCCGCCAAATACGGATCGCTGTCCGTGCCCGAGGGCCAGCTTGATTTGACATGGTGGCGCGGAACCGGCGGCGAAATCATCCTTCGTTGGGCGGAACTGGGGGGGCCGGCGGTGCAGACGCCGGGCCGGCGAGGGTTTGGCAGCCGAGTTATCAAACAAATGACCGCGCAATTGCACGGCAAAGCGGAATTTGATTGGCGCCCTGAAGGTCTGATTTGCGAAATGACCGTGCAGGCTTAAGGCGCGAGCCTATCGCACGCCGCCCTGTGGCGCTTCCCTCAAAGCGCCTTTACCAGCTAGCGCCGAAGAGCGGCTGGGCGTGGACAGGTCCGCGCGCATCGGGCACACTTATCGGCAGGCGGGAGCGCCGTCCAAGCGTCTCGCAGCAAATAAAAACAAGAATTCAAATTGGGAGGCTTTGACCATGAAATCTCGTGGCTTCGCAGCCGCTTTAGTCGCCGGCGCCGGCGTCCTTGGTTCATTTACAGGTAACGCCACGGCACAAGACGACAACGTCTTCAAACTGGCCTTCGTCGCCTTTCTCTCCGGGCAGGCGGCTGAGTCGTTCGGTAAGCCGGCGGTGCAGGGCGCCAAGGCCGTCATCGACGCGCTCAATGCCGGAAGCCTGCCCAAACCCTACGACAAAGTCGGTTTCGGCGGCCTGAAAATCGAAGTGCAGCTTATCGACGAGGCGGGCGGCGCGACCAAACAAGTCGAGGAATTGCGCAACGCCTTCGAGCGCGACCACGTCGATGCGGTCTTGGGTTATGTCAGCTCGGGCGATTGTTTGGCGGTCTCGCCGGCGGCCGAGGAACTCAAGAAGCTTCTCGTTCTGTTTGACTGCGGCACGCCCCGCATCTTCGAGGAGAACAAATTCAAATATGTCTTTCGCACTGCCGCCCACGGCGCAATGGATAACGTTGCCATGGCCCGCTACCTGGTCAAGCGCGGCATCAAGGTCGCCGATGTCGGCGCCATGAATCAGGATTACGCCTGGGGTCAGGATTCCTGGAGAGACTTCAAGGGCAGCCTTGCGCAACTTGAACCGGAGGCAAAAACCAAAGTCGAGCTTTGGCCGAAATTCGGTGCCGGCCAGTACGGCACGGAGATTTCGACCCTGCTGCAGGAAAATCCGGCGCTGGTCTATTCGAGCCTGTGGGGCGGCGATCTCCAGGCGTTTGTTCTGCAAGCGGCGCCGCGCGGCCTCATGAAAGACCGCGTCGTGGTGCTGAGCGCCTCCGATCACGTGCTGCCGCCGCTTGGCAACAAAATGCCCGATGGCGTCATTGTCGGGGCGCGCGGCTCCAACGGCCAATTCGCCGAGAAGACTCCGATCAACGATTGGTATGTGGCGGCGCTCGCCGCCGCGTATCCGGGCCTCATTCCGGTGCAACCGCATTACCGCGCCGCACAAGGCTTGCTTGGGCTTAAAACCGCGATCGAAAGGGCGATGGCGGCCAATGGCGGCAAAAAGCCGACCAGCGATGAGATGGCAGCGGCCATGGTCGGCATCGAATGGGATGCCCCGCCCGGCCATATCAAGCTTGCGCTCGGCGACGGACATCAGGCCGTCCAATCCAACGCCGCCGGGCGCTCGAAATGGGATCCGGACGCCAAAATGGTTCGCTTGGTCGACATCGAACACTTTGCCGCCGAGTGCGTGAACCCGCCGCCGGGCGTCAAAGCGGCCGATTGGATCGCCCAAGGTTTCCCTGGCGCAAAATGCGACTGAGCGGCACGACCCGCCGCAAAGAATGAGCGCGAAACTTGCGGCGGCGATCCTGATCGACGGCGTCATTGATGCGTCGTGGCTCTTCATCGTGGCGGTCGGGCTGACACTCGTCTTCGGTGTGCTCAACATCCTCAACTTCGCGCACGGCAGCCTGTTCGCGGTCGGCGCCTACGCGGCGGCGAGCGCGGCTGGCTGGTATTACGGCGGCGACCTCGGCCCGCCGTTTTTCGGTTATCTCCTGATGCTCGGCGCAGCGCTCGCGGTCGCAATGATCTTGGGACCGTTGCTGGAGCGCGGGATCCTGCGTTTCTTTTATCGCCGCGACGAAGTGGTGCTGGTGCTCGTCACCTATGCGTTGTTCCTCATCCTGGAGGACGCCACCAAGCTCATTTGGGGCGCGGAAGCCTACTACGCGTCGGAGCCTTACGCGCTTCTCGGCAATGTCTCATTCTTCGGCCTGAGCTATGTCGGCTACGATTTTGCATTGATCGGGCTGGCGCTGATCGTCGGGATTCTGCTCTGGTTCGGGATCAACCGCACCGTGAGCGGCAAAATCGTGTTGGCGATCATTCATGACCGCGACATCAGCCGCGCCATGGGCGTCAACGTCAACCGCGTGTTCGCATTGGCCTTCACGCTGGGTGTCTTTCTCGCAGCGCTCGGCGGTGCTTTCACCGCGCCGAAGATTTCGGTGCAGCCTGGAATCGGCATCACGGTGATCCTGCTCAGCTTCGCCGTGGTGGTGATCGGTGGTCTCGGAAGCGTTGAGGGCGCAGCCATCGCCGCGCTTTTCGTCGGTTTCGCCCGCGCCACCGCCATCCACCTTGTGCCTTGGGCGGAGCTCTTCATCGTTTATCTGGTCATGGCGCTGGTGCTGGCGTTTCGGCCCGAGGGCCTGTTCCAGCGCATGTCGGCGCGGAAAATCTAAATGCCCGGCATCATCGGCACGCTCGCCGCGGCCGTGATTGCATTCGCGGTGCTGGCCGTCGCCGGCGATGCAATGCCGAACTGGCTCGTTCTCGTCGCCACTTTGGCCTTCGCCAAGGGACTGGTGGCGCTCGGGATCGTCGCGCTGATGCGTGGCGGGCTGGTCTCCTTCGGCCAAGGCACCTTTTATTGCGCCGGCGCTTACGCCGCAGGCTTAGCGATGCGCAGTTTCGGGATCGGCGATGCCGCAGTTCTGGTCGCGCTGGGCGCGATTGCCGGGCTGATCCTGGGCGCGATCATTGCGCCGCTGCTCGCTGGCTATCGCGGCATCTTTTTCGCCACGCTGACGCTCGCGCTCTCGATGATCGTCTATGGCATTCTCAACAAGACCTATTCGCTGGGCGGCTCCGATGGCTTGAACCTGCATGCGCCGCGCTTCTTTGGCTATCAGCCGGCGGGATCGCGAAATGCCAGTTACGCGTTGTTTCTCTTTACCAGTCTGGTGACCGTGATCGCGGCGGCGCTGTGCCGAATCCATTTCGATTCAGTGCGCGGGCTGCTGTCGCACGCCACGCGCGACAACGAGATCCGCGTCGAATATCTCGGCGCCTCGGTGCGATGGGTCAACGGCATCAATTTCGTCATTGCCGCGGCTCTCGGCGGTGTCGGCGGCGCGCTGTCGGCGCTCTCGCTCGGCCATATCGATCCCGATTTCGCCTTCTGGACGACATCGGGTGAATTTGTCTTCCTCGCCATCCTTAGCGGCTATATGAGCGTCGCCGCGGTGTTCGGCGCTGCAATTCTCCTGGAATTGGTGCGTTCCTTTTCCAGCCAATATTTTCCCAATACGTGGCAAGGCGCGCTCGGCGTCTTTCTCTTGCTGATCATTCTCTTCCTGCCCGAAGGGCTCGGCTCGCTGCCGCTGCGCTTGCGTCCGAGCGGGGCCAAATCGGCGCGCGCGCCGATCGAAAAATTCAAATGACCGCGCTCCTTGAGACCATCGGTCTGCAAAAGGCTTTCGGCGCCGTGATCGCCGCCGGCGATATTTCGATTGCGGTTGAGCGCGGCCAGAAGCTTGGCCTTATCGGCAATAACGGCGCGGGCAAGACCACCTTCATCAATATCGTCACCGGTCATCTCAAGCCCGACGCCGGCCACGTCATGCTCGACGGCAAGGACATTACCGGCCGGGCGCCCCGGCAGGTTCGCCGCGACGGGGTCAGCCGCTCGTTCCAGATCCCGCAGCTTTTCACCAGTCTGACGTTGGACCAGAATTTACTCTTGGCGCTCGCGATTTTGCGCGACCAAGGAATGTCATCGTGGCAGCCGGCGCGCTCGGATCTCGGCATCGCCGAGCTCGATGATCTTCTCGGCCGCTTCCGCTTGCGGGAATATCGCGAGCAAACGATCGCGGTGTTGCCCGGCGGCGTGCGCAAGCTCGTCGACGTCGCCATGGCGGTCACGTGTAGGCCCAAGCTTCTGTTGCTCGACGAGCCGACCAGCGGCGTCGCGGCGGAAGAAAAATTTCCGCTGATGGACGTGATCATGCGTGCCGTCGAAGGCACCGACACGACCGTGCTGTTCGTCGAGCACGATATGGACATCGTCGGCCGTTACGCTGATCGCGTGCTCGCCTTTTATGCCGGCCGCATTATCGCCGACGGCGCGCCCGGCGCGGTGCTGAGCAACGAAGAAGTGCAGCGTTACGTGACCGGAGGCGCGGCGTGAGCCCTCTGCAAATCGAAGCGTTATGCGTCAAGCTCCAGTCGGTCGAGGTGTTGCGGGGCATCAGCCTTCAGCTCGCGCCCGGTGAGGTGATCGGCCTTCTTGGCCGCAACGGCGCCGGTAAAACTACGACCTTGCGCGCGGTGATGGGGCTGGTCGCGGCGAGCGGCGGGCAAATTACCTGCGCCGGCGAGAACCTGCTGACGCTGCCGACGCATCGCCGCGCCGCGCTAGGCATCGGCTACATGCCGGAGGATCGGCGGCTCATTCCGCAGCTCACGGTGCAGGAAAATGTTCTGTTGCCGGGCTGGGTCACCCGCGGCATCGATTCCGCCGCCCGCCTCGATTTCGTCTATGGCCTGATGCCGGAAGTGGCGGCAATGCGGGATCGCAAGGCGATGGCATTAAGCGGCGGCCAGCAGAAGCTTGTGGCGCTGGCGCGCGCGCTCATCGTCGGCACGCGTCTTCTGCTGCTTGACGAACCCTTCGAGGGTGTCGCTCCGGCGCTGTCGCGGCGCCTCGCCGAAGTCATCGGCCTGCTGCGCGGTGAAGACATTGCCGTGTTGATCGCGCAATCCGACCTCAATCATACCATCAGGTTGCTTGACCGAGAGTACCGCATCGAGCGCGGCGCCAACCGCTAGCGGCTGTCACACTTGCCTTAAGCGAAACTCAGCCTAATTGGCCTGTTGAGCCAACGCCCCGAGCCACGGCCGCTCCGTAGTGGCAAGTCCGACCAGCGCGCCTTGCAGATAATTGCAGCCCCACTCTTCCAGGAGCTTGGCGGCGCGCTCGTCCTGCACCCATTCGGCGACGGTAACGAGATTGAGCCTTTGGCCCAACTCAACAAGGGTACGCACGAAAGCGCGATCGTCGTCCGAGCGCAGCATATTCTGGACGAAAGCGCCGTCGATCTTGACCACGTCGACGCCGAGCTTGCGAAGGTTGCGGAACGAGGTGAAGCCCGCGCCAAAATCGTCGATGGCGATGCGGCAGCCGAGGTCTTTAGCGCGCGCGACGAAACCACGCGTATAATCGACGTCGCTGATCACCGCGCTTTCGGTGATCTCTATGATGAGGCGTTCGGCGATGCCCGAATGCGCGCGCAGAAGCGATTCCAGCCCGGCCCACCAATCCGGGTCGGTGGTCGAACCGGGCGAAGCGTTCACGCTCGCCTGCAATAACGGCGCCGCGGCCATTTCTTCGATCACGAGTTCGAGCACGCGGTGATCGAGCAGCCGCACCAGCCCCAAGCGTTCGGCAACAGGAACAATTTCGTTCGCACCCAGCATGCCGCCGTCGGAGCGGTGCACCCGCATCAGGCATTCGTAGAAAGTCGGGCGGCGGTCGCGCGCGGTGACGACGGGTTCATAGGCGATAAAAATGCGCCGCTCGTTGAGCGCGGCGACGATTTCGTCCGTAGCGCGAACGTTTTCGCGCCGTTGCGCCTCGCGTTCGAGATTTGGATGATAGGCGAAAAATGAACCGCGTTGCTTGCTCTTGGCGGCGCCAAGCGTTTCCTCGGCGCGCGCCAGCATTTCGGCCACGGTGCGGGCGTGGCGCGGTGCGATGACCCCGCCGATGCTGACCGTGACGGCGATCGGGCCCGCGCTGGTGGCGGTCAATTCGTCGCGCACGCCCGCGAGCAAGCGCTCGGCGGCGACGTTCATGTCGTCAGGCGTGCAATCGCAGAGCACAATGCCGAACTTGTTGCCGGCATAGCGCCCGAGCATGTCCTTGCCGCGCATCAGCTTGCGCATGCGTTTTCCGAGCGCGGCGATGGCTTGGTCGGCGATGTCGAAGCCGTACGACTCGTTGATGCGCGCGAGGTTGTCGATGGCCACCAAAAAAAAGCCGCATGACGAGCGAAATCGCGTCGCCTCATCGAGCGTCTTCTGCAAAGCGTCGACCAGATAGTGGCGGTTCGGTTCACCGGTGAGCTCGTCGCAGCGCGCAAGTAAGTTCAATTGCTGCTCGCGCTCATGGCGCTCGTTGATGACCCGGACCGTTCCCTGGGCGTGGATCGGCTTGCCGTCGGGGCCGGCAAACCAGCGGCCGCAATCCTCAAGCCAAAGTTTGTTTTCCGCCGCGGGATCGGACCGGATGCAATATTCGACGCGATAGAAAACGCCGTGCCCTTGGTCGCGCTCCTTCGCCTGAAATACCGCGTCGAAACGGTTTACTCCGCCATCGGAGTCGATGAGCTGTGCGTAACCGCGGCCGGTCGATATTTTCCCTCCGTCCGCGCGGAGAACCTCACGGGCATTGTCGCTCCAGACGAGGTGGTCGCTGCCGATGTCCCAGACATAGACCGCCTCGCCGACCGACGCGAGGATGTCGGCGGTACTGAGCGGCGGCCCGTTTCGGCCGCCGTCGACTTCGCTATCGTCGCCGGCGCGGGCGGAAAGAACCGCGCTATCCGGATTTTTTTCCCGAACGTTGCCCGCCACGTCGCCCTCTTCCGGATTTGCCGGCTGCTGCGCCGCGCAGACGGACCATTGGGCAAATTACCGAAATGGCCTAAAGAATTCGCAAATCCAAAGGGCCCGAATCTGCCGATCGGCAGCGCATTTTTAGGCCGTTCGCTCGGTTTGCACCTCGATCTGGCGCTGCGACGAGCGGATACTGACGATAAAACCGACTAGCACGTCGACGAGCCCGATCATGGTCAACAAAAAGAAAGTCGACGTTCCTGCCTGCTGCACCAGCAAAAACTCGACCAGCATGGCGATAAACAGCGCCATCGCCAAAATGTGATCCACAATCGAGCGCATGCCCATGCGCGTCGATTTAATCATCTCGACGGCGAGCAGAAGAATGGCAAAAGCGAGCAGCAAATCTTCCCAGGTCAGTATCCAATCCTGGCCGGACATCATGTGCACGGTCGCAACCGGCGTGGTCCAACCGACGCCGGGCGTAAGAAATGCAATCATGTTGTAGATGACGAAAGGTATCAGGAGGAGCGGAAAGCCAATCAGGAACATGGCGGTTCTCAAATCCCCATCGCGCGCTCGAGTACGGTCATTGCGAGCGCCAGCGAAGCAATCCAGTCTTTACAAGCTCTCTGGATTGCTTCGTCGTTTTCAATCCTCGCAACAACGCGGCTTACGCCTCGGTCTTCTTGCTCAGGACCTGCCGGCCGCGATACATGCCGGTTTTCAGATCGATATGGTGCGGCCGGCGCAATTCGCCGGAATCCTTGTCCTCTATATAGGACGGCCGCTTCAACGCGTCGGCGGATCGCCGCATGCCGCGGCGGGACGGCGACGTTTTTCTTTTCGGTACGGCCATGACGATCTCCTACGGAAGCCGGGCTTATAGAAGAACAATGCCGGTAACGCTAGTGGTCGATTCTAACATTCGCATTCCCGTTCGGCAGGCCATTATGCGAATGTTAAAATCAAAGGACCACTAGCAATTATAAAAACTAGTGGAGCTTTGGATTTGACATTCGCTTCAAGAGTTCGTGGCCCGGTTGGTAGCGAATGTCAAAATCCGCTCCACTAGTGGTCGATTCTAGTGGAGCTGGCGGTGGATGCAGGCATCGTGGGCGGGGTAGCTTAAGGCGCGGTTTTCGTAAACGCCGGCCAGCCTGCGCACCAGCGCGCTGGGCGTCCGCGCGCTGCGGCGGAACGGATTCGGAAGAATGGCGGCGAGTTCCGCGGATTCCCGGGCCGACAGGTCGTGGGCCGACTTGCCGAACGCCCACCGCGCTGCCGCTTCAGCGCCGAATTGGTCGCGCGGGCCCCACTCGACAATATTAAGATAGATTTCCAGGACCCGCCGCTTCGGCAGCACCAGGTTGATCCAGATTGCGAGCGGAATTTCCAGCGCCTTGCGCACGAAACTGCGCCCCTGCCAGAGGAACAAGTTCTTGGCGGTCTGTTGGGTGATGGTCGATCCGCCTCGCGCCTCCGCAATATCCTCATCGGCCTGTTGCAGGGCCTCGCGTACACCGCTGAGGTCGATGCCGTGGTTGTGGCAGAAGCTCGCGTCTTCGGCGAGGATTACCGTCAGCGGCAATGCAGGCGCGATGTGGCCGATGGGGACGAAAGTGCGCTCGACCCGGCCGCCCGTCGCCCAGCGCCACAGCATTGGCGTCGAAACCGGATCGACGAACCGATAAAGTGGCGCGATCACATAGGGCAGCGCCAGCAGAACGAGGACAATGATGGCCAGAACCAGAAACACGCGTCGGGCGGCCCGCATGGGGTTTTTAGGCGTTAGTTTCGCGCGTAGCCGATCAGCGGCCTTTTTTTGCGTCCGAGCACAATGAGGATCATGGAAGCGACTGCGAGCGCTACCCAGATCGGGAGGTCAAAGACCCTCTGAACATATGGGTCCCACGCCCAGATCGCTCTCTGCTTTAACCAATTCTGTACGGCAGCAAGGCTGCTCTGATCGACCAAAGCCCAAGCCTGTGCGAGATCAGTGTATGTCATATACTGGTTGCTGATGGACTTGGTGCCGTCATAGATCAGAAAGAAAAACGCGGTCGCCAGCAAGCAGAGTCCGAGGAAACGCAGCAGAAATCTGATCATGGGGATACAAATGCTGACGCCGCGGCGGCTAGTGGTCCGATTCTAACATTCGCGTCCGGTCTCGGCATGCACTAGCTTGCAGGCATTACCCTTCCTTGCGCGCATATTCAATGCGGCATGGCTGCATCGCGTTCTCAAATGGCGCGCCTGCGGCGCTCCCTTGAGCAAGGGCCGCTCGTTCCGCTAACGTCCGGACAAATGCCGCGCGTGGTGCCTGCGTGTGGTGATAAGGATGTGAAATGGCTTCGAAATCCGGCGAGCGCGGTAACCGGCCGACCTTCACCGATCAGGAAGCGTTGCTGTTCCATAGCCAGGGCCGTCCCGGCAAGCTCGAAGTCGTGGCGACGAAGCCGATGGCGACCCAGCGCGACCTCTCGCTCGCCTATTCGCCGGGTGTCGCGGTGCCGGTGCTGGCCATCGCCGAGGACGAAAGCCGCGCCTACGATTATACCACCAAGGGCAATTTCGTCGCCGTGATCACCAACGGCACCGCAATCCTCGGGCTGGGGAATCGCGGCGCGCTCGCGGCGAAGCCGGTGATGGAAGGCAAGTCGGTGTTGTTCAAACGCTTCGCCGACGTCGATTCCATCGATCTCGAAGTCTCGACGGAAGATACGGACGCCTTCGTCGATTGCGTCAAGCTCTTGGGGAAGAGCTGGGGCGGCATCAATCTTGAGGACATCAAGGCACCGGAATGTTTCATAATCGAGCAAAGGCTGCGCGAGCTTTTGGACATTCCGGTTTTCCACGACGACCAGCATGGCACCGCGATCATCGCCGCCGCCGGCCTGATCAACGCGCTTGAACTGACCGGCCGCGAGATCAAGACGACCAAACTCGTCTGCAACGGCGCCGGCGCCGCGGGCGTCGCTTGTTTGGAATTGCTGCGCGCCATCGGCTTTCGTCCTGAAAACCTCATTCTGTGCGACACCAAGGGTGTGATTTATGAAGGCCGCCGCGACGGCATGAATCAGTGGAAGTCGGGTTTCGCCGTCAAAACCAAGGCGCGCACGCTGGCCGAAGCGCTTGAAGGCGCCGACGTGTTCTTCGGCCTTTCGGTGAAGGGCGCGATGACGCAGGACATGGTGAAGTCGATGGCGGAGAAGCCGATCATCTTCGCCATGGCCAATCCCGATCCGGAGATCACCGTCGAGGACGTGGCCGCGGTGCGCTCCGACGCCATCATGGCGACGGGCCGATCCGACTATCCCAACCAGATCAACAATGTGCTCGGCTTTCCCTATATTTTTCGCGGCGCGCTCGACGTACGCGCGCGAGCGATCAATATGGAGATGAAGATCGCCGCGGCCCGCGCGCTTGCCGCGCTCGCGCGCGAAGACGTGCCCGATGAAGTGGCGGCGGCCTATGGCGCGCGGCCGAAATACGGGCCGGATTACATCATCCCGGTGCCGTTCGATCCGCGGCTGATCTCATATGTGCCGCCGGCGGTGGCGCAGGCGGCGATGGATTCGAAAGTCGCGCGGCGGCCGATTGTCGACATGGACGCCTACCGCGAGCAATTGCGCACCCGGCTCGATCCGATCGCCGGCGTGTTGCAGCGTGTGTTCCAGAACGTGCGCCGGCAGCCGCGCCGCGTGGTCTTTGCCGAAGGCGAGGAGGAGCAGGTAATCCGCGCCGCCGCCTCTTTTGTGCAGCAGGGGCTCGGCTCGGCGCTGCTCGTCGGCCGCGAGCCGCGGGTCCGCGAAACCGCGAAAGCCGCCGGCGTCGAGCTCGGCCAAAGCATCGAAGTAATCAACGCGGCTTTGTCGTCACGCAATGCCGCCTATGCCGCCTACCTCTACGAGCGGCTGCAGCGCCAAGGCTATTTGCAACGCGATTGCCAGCGGCTGATCAACACCGACCGCAATCACTTCGCGTCCTGCATGGTGGCGCTCGGCGACGCCGACGCCATGGTCACCGGCGTTACGCGGAATTTCTCGGTGGCGCTCGACGACATCCTGCGCTGTATCGATCCGAAGCCGGGGCATCGGGTGATGGGCGTTTCGCTGGTGCTGGCGCGCGGCCGCACCGTGCTGGTCGCCGACACCGCCGTGACCGAAATGCCCGACGCCGGCGATATTGCGGATATTGCGGTCGAGGCGGCGCGCGTGGCGCGTGCGCTCGGTTACGAGCCGCGGCTGGCGCTGCTTGCGTATTCGACTTTCGGCCATCCGCCCGGCGAACGCTCGGCGCGCGTCCAGGAGGCGGTGCGGCTTCTCGACAAGCGGCGCGTCGATTTCGAATATGACGGCGAGATGGCGGCCGACATCGCGCTGAACATGGAACTGCGCGAGGCTTATCCGTTCTGCCGCTTGTCCGGTCCTGCCAATGTCTTGATCATGCCGGCATTCCACTCGGCCTCGATCTCGACCAAGCTGTTGCGGGAATTGGGTGGCGCGACCGTGATCGGGCCCATTCTGGTCGGGCTCGACCGCTCGGTGCAGATCGTGACGCTGTCAGCCAACGATGCCCAGCTCGTCAACATGGCGGCGCTCGCTGCCTATAATGTGAGCGGCTAAGGCGCGGCGTCCCTTAACCATTCGCGTTAAAACGCGGCGACCGATTCACCCCCCCGAAACCACTCGCGGTTAATTGGTTTCCCGTCACCTTTAGTGTGGCGGTTCAGAAGTCCGCATCGTCTTTGCCGGCACCCTATCATGCGGACTTCTGAACCAAAGCCACACTAGATCAATAGGGTTGCTAGTGTCCCTTTGATTCCGAACTTCGCACATGAGATTGCCGCCTGGTCATGCGAACTTCGGAATCGGGACACTAGGATGACGGGAGTTGCGCAAAGTGACTGGTTCCCCGCCGCTCGCGCTCGAAATTCACGGGCTTGTCAAACGCTTCACGCGGCCTGCCGTCGATGGGCTCGATCTTGCGGTGCGTTGCGGCGAATTTTACGCGCTGCTCGGTCCGAACGGCGCCGGCAAGACGACGACGCTGCGCATGATCGCAGGTTTGATCCAGCCGGACGCCGGCTCAATCCGCGTCGACGGCGTCGATGCGCTCGACGATCCGGTCGCTGCCAAGCGCCTGATCGCCTGGGTGTCCGACGAGCCGATGATCTATGACAAGCTCACGCCCGAGGAATATCTCGACTTTGTCGCCGGCCTTTGGGCGGTCGAGCCGAAGCTCGCCGCGTCGCGCGCCGGCGAATTATTCGATTGGCTCGGACTTGCCGCGCATGCGCGCGAACGCTGCGAAGGTTTTTCCAAGGGCATGCGCCAGAAGGTGGCGCTGGCCGGCGCGCTGGTGCATGACCCGCGCCTGATCATTCTCGATGAGCCGCTTACTGGTCTCGACGCCGGCTCCGCGCGTCAAGTCAAGGGCGTGCTGCGCGAGCGCGTCCGCGCCGGCGGCACCGTCATCATGACCACGCACATTCTGGAAGTCGCCGAACGCATGGCCGACCGCATCGGCGTCATTGCGCATGGCCGGCTCCTCGCCGAAGGGACGCTTTCGGAGTTGCGGCGGCTGGCCGCCGGCGCTGACGTCAATGAAGCTGCCGGCGATTTGGCGAGCCTCGAAGATACCTTCCTCGCGCTCGTCGCCGACGCCGCGCTTCCGGCCGAAGCGGCATGAGGTTTTCTAGCGTGCGACCATGACCCAGGCCGGCAGCGCGGTATGGTTTGTCCGCCACGAGTCGCGGCTCGCCTGGCGCGACTTTGTCTCGATGATGACGGCGGGGCGCCGCACCCGCGCCCGCAAGATTGCTATCGGCTTTGCGGTCTTCGTCATCATCATGCACGCCATCGCCTATTCGGTCGTCGGCGGCTACGCCTCCGCGCCGGTCGACCGGCAACTGTTAATCGGGGTTACGGCTTCGCTTCTGCTGTCGTGGCTTTTGATGATCTCGCAGGCGATGGAGTCGATGACGCGCGCCTTCTATGCACGCGCCGATCTCGACCTCATTCTCGCTTCCCCGGTTGCCGCCGAGCGGCTCTTCGCCGTGCGCATCGGCACTGTGGCGCTATCGGTCGCCGGGATGGCGCTGCCGCTCGCCGGGCCGTTCATCAACATGCTGGCCTGGCGCGGCGGAGCGCATTGGCTCGGCGCCTATGGTGTCATTCCCGCCATGGGCGCGGCGGCCGCGGCCTTCGCGGTGCTGGCCACCGCCGCTTTGTTTCGCCTGATCGGTCCGAAACGCACGCGCTTCGTCGCGCAGATCATCGCCGCGGTCATCGGTGCCGCCTTCGTCATCGGCCTGCAGGTCGCGGCCATCCTCTCTTACGGGACCTTGTCGCAGGCGAGCGTGCTGCACTCCGAAGCGCTGCTGGCGCTCATGCCGGGCGAGAACAGCGTGCTGTGGTGGCCGGCACACGCCGTGCTCGGCGATGGTCGCGCGCTCATCGTCTTGCTGGCGCTTGGCTTCGCTGCGCTTGCCGCCGCCATCTTGGTGGTCGCGCCGCGCTTTGGCGCCTACGCCGTAGCCGCGGCGAGTGCCGATGCCGCGCCGTCGGCGCGCGCGCAGCGTCCGAGCGCTTTGCGGGCCGCTTCACCGCGGCGCGCACTGCGCCGCAAGGAATGGGTTCTGTTGCGCCGCGATCCCTGGCTGGTTTCGCAGACGCTGATGCAGATGCTTTATCTCTTGCCGCCGGCGCTGATGCTGTGGCGGAGTTTTGCCGCCCAGTCTCCCGGCGGCGCGCTTAATCTTCTCGTGCCCGTGCTGGTCATGGCGGCCGGCCAACTTGCAGGCGGGCTCGCCTGGCTCACCATTTCCGGAGAGGATGCGCCCGATCTCGTCGCCACCGCGCCGGTTCCCCCGGGCTTCGTCTTGCGCGCCAAGATCGAGGCGGTGCTCGCTGTCATCACCGTCGTGTTCGCGCCCTTGATTGCCGTGCTCGCCGTCGCGTCGCCCTGGCGCGCAATACTGACGCTCGCCGGTGTCGTCGCTGCTTCGGCATCGGCGACCGCGATTCAGCTTTGGTTCCGCACCCAGGCAAAAAGGAGTCAGTTCCGCAGACGTCAGGTGTCGTCGCGCGTTGCCACCTTTGCCGAAGCATTTTCCTCCATCGCCTTCGCGGCGACCGCTGCGATCGCCGCCGTGAGCCTGCTGCTCGCCATCGTGCCGGGCATCATCGCGCTCGCCGTCGTCGCCGGCGCGCGTTATTTGAGTCCACGGAAGTAATCACATCACCCCGCCGTCGAGGCCACCACGAGCACAGCGATCTCGCCGACCTGCTCGAGCGCGCCGCACACATCACCGGTCTGGCCGCCGATCTGCGCCGCGCTCAAGCGCGCGATGATCGCGAGCACGATTGCAAGCGCAATCGCCGTTACTGCCGCCGGTGCAAAGCCGATGCAGCCGATGAGGATGAGGAAACCGAGCACGGCTCCAGCCGCGGCGGTCTCGCGCGCCGGGGAGCCCGCGGCATGCGACAAGCCCTCGCTACGCGCCGGCGGCAGAAAGAACATCAATAGCGGCAACAGCGCGCGCGCCGCGGCGTGCGCGCCGATCAGCGCCGCCGCCACCGCCGCGGGATCGGCGAGGCTTGCGAGCGCGCCGACGCGAATAACGAACGACAAAATCAGCGCGCAGACGCCGTAGGTGCCGATGCGGCTGTCACGCATGATCGCAAGTTTGTCTTCGCGGGTCGTGCCGCCGCCGAATCCGTCGGCGGTGTCGGCAAGGCCGTCCTCGTGCAGGGCGCCGGTTACGCCGAGCGTCGCCGCCACCGCGAGCGCCGCCGCCGGCCAGGGCGGCACGCCGGCGCGCGCCGCCACGACATAGATCACCGCGCCGATAATGCCGACGACGACGCCGGCCAGCGGAAACGCCCAGGCGGCGCGCGCGATTTCGCCGTCCGCGAATGGGCGCGAGTGCGAAAGCGGCAGCCGCGTGCAAAACAGGACGCTGACAGAAAGATCGTGAGCGCGCGCCCCGATCCACGCGTTCCAGGAATGAGTAGGATCGCCACCCGTGCCGTAAGCCATGGCCCCTGCCCGTCCCGGCGAAACCTCCTTCCCGGCGGGAAGGAGGAGATTCGCGGCAGCATAGCAAATTTGCTAGAGCGTCACCGGTCGTTTGACTGGGTCGCTCATTCACGCGCAAGCGGGAATCAAGTCTAGGTCCCCGCTTCACGGGGACGAGCGGTCGCATACCCTCACCGAGAGGCGCTATGACGAAGTTTTCCTCCCTGGCCGACCTGCGCACCCTTTGCCTCGACCTGCCGGGAGGACATCCGGCCGCGAGCGCTGCGGTCGCCGCGCGCGAAGACCAACTCACCAAGCCGCCGAAAAGCCTCGGCCGGCTTGAGGATTTGACCGCCTTCCTTGCCCACTGGCAGGGCCACGCGCCGCCGCGGCTTGACCGCGCCGAGATCCTCGTCTTCGCCGGCAATCACGGCGTCACTGCGCAGGGCGTCTCCGCCTATCCGGCCGAAGTCACGGTGCAGATGGTGGCGAATTTTTGCTCAGGCGGCGCGGCCATCAATCAGCTCGCCCGCACCGCCGCGGCGAACCTGCGTGTCATTCCGCTTTCGCTCGAGCAACCGACCGCCGATTTCACGGAAAAGCCGGCGATGAGCGACGAGGAGTTTCTCGCCGCTGTCGCAGCCGGCTACGACGCGGTTTCGCCGGGCGATCTCGTCATCCTCGGCGAGATGGGCATCGGCAACACCACCGCCGCGTCGGCGCTCGCCGCGGCCTTGTTCGGCGGCCGTGGCGTGCGCTGGGCCGGCCGCGGCACCGGCGTCGATCACGATGGTTTGCAGAGAAAGCGCGCGGTCATCGATCAAGCGCTCGCCCGTCACGCCGCGATCTTGAACGATCCGCTGAGGGTGGCTGCGGCGCTCGGCGGCCGCGAGCTTGCCGCCATTCTCGGCGCGACGCTTGCGGCGCGGCGGCAAAACATTCCGGTCCTTCTCGACGGCTTCGTCTCGACCGCTGCGGCCGCGCCGCTCTACAAGCTTCGCGCCGACACTTTGGCGCACGCCCTTGCCGGCCACGTGTCCGCCGAGGCAGGGCATCGCGCGCTGCTCGATGAGCTGAGCTTAAAGCCGATCCTCGATCTCAACATGCGGCTCGGCGAAGCCTCGGGCGCCGCCGCGGCCTTGTTGATCCTTCGCGCCGCGCTCGCCTGCCACACCGGCATGGCGACGTTTGCCGAAGCCGGCGTTTCCGACAAGCCGGCGGAGGAGGGGACGGAGAAACAGGCCGGGTAGTCTCGCAATGACGAGCGAGTTACATAAACGCCTGGATTCCGGTTTGCGCGCGGCCGAGGATCAGCGCGTGGATGTCGTGCGTGCCTTCGTAGGTGTTGACGGTCTCAAGGTTACAGAGCACGCGCATGACGTGAAATTCGTCGGCAATGCCGTTGCCGCCGTGCATGTCGCGGGCAAGCCGCGCCACATCAAGCGCCTTGCCGCAATTGTTGCGCTTCAACAGCGAAATCGCCGGCGGTGACGCCTTGCCCTGCTCGATCAGCCGCGACATGCGCAGCGCTGCGTGCAGGCCAAGCGTGATCTCGGTCTGCATGTCGGCGAGTTTTTTCTGGACGAGTTGATTGGCGGCGAGCGGCCGGCCGAACTGCTTTCTGTTGAGCACATAGTCGCGGGCGCGGTGCCAGCAGAACTCGGCGGCGCCGAGCGCGCCCCAGGCAATGCCGGCGCGCGCAACGTTGAGACAGCCGAACGGACCGGACAGGCCGGAGACATTCGGCAGAAGATTCTCGTCCGCAACGACAGCGCCGTCGAGCACGATCTCGCCGGTGATCGACGCGCGGAGCGACAACTTTCCCTCGATCTTCGGCGTGGAAAAGCCCTTGGTGCCGCGCTCGACAATGAAGCCACGGATCTTGCCGTCGAGTTTCGCCCAGACCACCGCAATGTCGGCGACCGGCGAATTCGAGATCCACGTTTTCGTGCCGGTCAGGCTGTAGCCGTTAGTGACCTTCTCGGCGCGGGTCACCATCGACCCCGGATCGGAGCCGTGATCCGGCTCGGTCAAGCCGAAGCAACCGACGAACTCGCCGCTCGCGAGCTTGGGCAGATATTTACGCCGCTGCGCTTCCGAGCCGTAGGCATAGATCGGGTGCATGACGAGCGAGGATTGCACCGACATGGCGGAGCGAAAGCCGGAGTCGACACGCTCGACCTCACGCGCAATCAGGCCGTAGGCGACGTAGCCGAGGCCGGCGCCGCCGTAAGCTTCTGGGATGGTCGAGCCGAGGAGGCCGAGCTCGCCCATCTCGCGGACCACGGCCGGATCGTATTTCTCCTCGCGATAAGCGGTGAGCACGCGCGGGAACAGTTTCTCCTGGGCGTAATCGCGCGCGGTGTCGCGCACCATCCGCTCTTCTTCGGTCAGTTCGCCTTCGAGATCGAGCGGATCCTCCCATTTGAAGGCGGCATCCTTGATTTGGACCGGTTTGCTTTCGCGCTTCTCCGCAAGCTGCGCCATGCTCGACTCCTTGTTGGCTATGAGCTTAGAACATTTTTGCGCGCAGCGGAATTGCGTCCCGGGCGCGGGGCAGCACATTGCGCCGCGTCCGGGAAACGGAGTATCAGAAGGCGCATGCGCCCGTAGCTCAGCTGGATAGAGCGCTGCCCTCCGAAGGCAGAGGTCAGGGGTTCGAATCCCTTCGGGCGCGCCACCCTCAACGCAGCCGCGATGCGTGGGCCGTCGACGCCGATTGGTCCGGCGCAACGGCAGCATCTTTACCTCGGATGCTTACGTCGCTAGCCTGAGAAAAGCGGCTTGGCAGCGAGAGCGCCAAATTCTCGAGGTCAAGCTGCCATCGGCGAAGGGGGCGACACCTTCACCATACGGAATCTTACTCACACGCCGTGCCGGCGCGTGCGCGCTTTGGCGTGGTTTGTTTGCTGACGCGACCACGGCCGGCGCAATCCTTCGATCGCGCGGCGCCGATTCACAAGGAGGTTGCACCATGAACAACATCGCCCTTCGCACCAAAAAGATCGCGCTTTCGCTCGCCGTCTTCACGGCGATGCTTTCACTCGTCTTTGGGACGCCTCCTGGTCACGCCGCTGGCGTCTCATATCGGGCATGGGTCTCTGGCACCGGCGACGACACCAATGACACTGGGTGCCAGCTATCGGTTCCTTGCATGACGTTCGGCGTGACGCTTGCAAACACCGAAATCGGCGGAGAGGTCAATTGTGCGGGTCCTGTTAACCAGGGTCTCACCTCGGCAGTAACCATCACATATTCGGTCACTATCGACTGTCATGATATGTTTGGATCGATTATGGTTCTCGGCGGAGCGAACGGTATCGTCATCAATGCGCCTGGGGGCGACGTGATCCTGCGCAATCTCACTTTGGATGGCTTCGTACAAAATGGCGACGCCGGGGCCGTCGGCATCCTCATCCAGGCCGCAGCACGAGTCGAGATCGACAACTGCAAGATCTTGAATTTCGCCCAGAAGGGCATCGTCGACACGCGCACCAGCGGCGCCACCCAACTCTTCATCAAGAACACGGTCGTCCGCGGCAATACCGGCGCCGGTATGGTGGCGGCGGCTGCCGCCACCAATAGCGTCGCGCTCGAAAACGTCCAGTCAGTCGCCAATGCATATGGAATTGCGGTCGGCACCGGAAACCACGTTACCATCAGCCGCTCGGTCATGTTCGGCAACGCGACGGCCGGCGTCGAGGCCGATCCAGGCGGTCAAGTGTACGTGGACAACACCGAGATCGCCAATAACGGCATCGGGGTCCAGGCTTACGGAAATGTTGCCCTAGGCAACTCGGGTATCGTCTCCAACACCACGGGAATCTCCGGGACGACAAGCTCGTACGGCAACAACAGAATCTTCGCCAATTTCAGCGCCGGTACCGCGCCAACCCCGATTCCTCAGCAGTAGCGGGCGGCAACGGCTGAGAAACTGACAATCCTGGATACGGTGCAGCCATGCGCTGTACCGCGGAAAAGGGGCGGCCCGAGGCCGCCCCTTAATTTTACTGTGCGACGGGGGCCTTACTTCGGCCGCCTGTAGGTCCAGTTCACCGCCGCCTTGGCCTTCGAATGGAAGTGCAGTTCGAAACCGACCACCGCTGCTGAAACCTGGTCGTCCTTGGCGAATTGCAGCTTGTCCTCGTCGACCGCGTAGACAGTCAGCGCGTAGTGGTGCGGCTTGTCGCCTTGCGGCGGGCACATGCCGCCATAACCGTCGGCGCCGTAATCGGTGCGGCTCTGGACGGCGCCATCCGGCATCAGCTTCGCCTTCACGTCACCGGCGTTCTTCGGCAGCGAGGTGGTGGAGACGGGAATGTTGAACACGACCCAATGCCAGAAGCCTGAGCCGGTCGGCGCGTCGGGGTCGTAGAGATTAATGGCGAAGCTTTTGGTGCCTTCCGGCGCGCCGGTCCACTTGAGCGACGGCGACTGGTTTTGGCCGTTGCAGCCGAAGACGTTGGCTTCCATTTCCTTGGTGCCGACCGCGCCATTTTTGATGTCGTCGCTGGTGACCTTCATCTGCGCATGCGCCGCCGGCGCGACGAAAAGGCCGGCAGCGAGAACGGCAACACCCAACCCTACTTTGTACATTAGTTTCCTCCCGTGTCTGAAAGACCAACGTTAGCATGCGAGGCGGCTGTTGTCTTGGGGCGGTTGCCCATTGGCGTTGTTTGATGGCCGCGCCGCACCCCGCTCCTTAATTGACCGCGCTAAGCCGCAAACGTAAGGTTGCACGCGAAGAACACGGACACGCGGTCAACGCGGCATCGGGGGCAACTAAAATGAGGGAGGAATGAATGAAGCGGACTTTCATGCTTGTGGCCGCGGGCGTGGCGCTGGCACTGACGCTGGGCGCGGCACCGGCTTTCGCCAAACCGGATTGCGGCGAGAACACCGGACAGAAGGCGACCGGCAAGCCGATTCCAATCGGCGGCGTGACGTCAATGAGCGGCATCGGCAGCTTCAAGGAAGCCGGCGACGCCGCGGAAGCCTATTTCAAATGCGTCAACGACAATGGCGGCATTCACGGGCGGCCGATCACCTATCACGCCGAAGACGATCAGAGTCAGCTCGACGTCGCCGCCCAGGCCGCCAAAAAGCTGGTCGAGGATGAAGGCGTCTATGTGATGATCGGCTCGACCAGCTTCATCGAGTGCATCCCGAACGCCAATTACTATCTCAAGAATAATATCCTCGAAATCGGACTGGGCATTCCCTCGCAGTGCTTCCAGTCCAAGAACATCGCCGAGGTCAATGCCGGACCGCGGCAAAGCGGCATTGGCGGGGCCGATTATGCGCGGCGCAAGCTCGGCGCCAAGACGCTGGTGTGCTCGATTCCGAAATTCCCCGGCTCCGACTATAGCTGCCGCGGACTGGAGGAGTGGGGCCAGAAGAATGGCGTCAAAGTGACGAGCATCTATTCGGATCCGGTCTCACCGGACTACAACTCGCTTGTCCTGCAATTCTTGGCGACCAACGATGATGCGATCATGGTGTACGGCACCGACGACACCGGAGCGCGCATCCTTGACGCCGTTGAACAACAAGACGGCGCCGCCAAGATGAAGTGGACGACGCCGACGTCGTATTACACGGTACGCATCCCCAAGGCGATCGACGCCAAATATTGGAACGACCGCTTGTGGGTCAACGCCGAATTGGCGCCGATGGAGAGTAAGGGCAAAGACAACCAGAACTGGGTTGCGGTAATGGATGCTTACGGCGGCAAGATCCTGCGCGACAGCTTCTCGCAGGCCGGCTACATCGCCGGACGCGTCGCGGTGAACGCCATGCTGTCGATCAAGAATCCGGACGACGTCAACCGCAATACAGTGACGGCCGCGATTCAAAACATGAAGCCTTACGACACCGACATTCTCTGCATGCCTTGGTATTGGGGCGGTCCGGATGCGACCGAGCACAATGCCAATCACGTGACCCGCACCGTCACCATCCATGACGGCAAATGGAAGAACGTGGAAGGCTGCATGCCGAGCAACGATCCGGGCCTTGCCAACATCGAGGCCTTGGAGAAGAAGCTGGGCATTGAGGCCAAAGACCAGGTTCCGCTGGAATAACGCGGCATCTTCGTCGTAAAACGCTGGGCGCAGGCGCCCGAGGATTTCCGTGGTCATGGCGACCATGGAAGTCCTCGGTGCGTTTAAAAGCGTTTTTGCGATGGCGTTAAGACAGCCGGGGCGGGCGGATGATCAAATCGTGGATCTTCGAGTTCTTTGCGACGCCGCCCCAATTGATTGAACATTTCGATCCCGCTCTCTCGCTGCGCCATTTCGATGGTTATCTCGATGCGTGGACGAGCGCCGAGGCCGCCGGTTTCGAAGGCATCTTCTTTAGCGAGCATCATTTCGGCACGTCTTATTCGCCGTCGCCCAATCTGTTGATCGCCGCCGTGGCGGCGCGCACCAAATCGCTGCGTCTCGGCGTGATGGGAATGGTGCCGCCTTATCATTCGCCGTGGCGGTTGGTTGAAGAGATCGGCATGCTCGATCATTTGACCGGCGGGCGCCTCGAAATCGGCACGTCCCCGGGCATTCCTCCGGAAATGGCGCAAGTCGGGCTTAGCGTCGAGGAAGCGCGCGCCCGCTACGACGAAGCGGTCGGGATCATCGACCAAGCGCTGGCCGAACCGGTGATTTCCCACCACGGAAAATTCTGGAATTTCGACAATCTGCGGCTAACGCCGCGGACTATCCAACAGCCGCACCCGCCGAAATGGGTGACGGTCGTCAGCGTTTCTTCGGCGCGCAAGGCGGCCCGGCGCGGCGCCAAAATCTCGACCGGCTTTCATCCGCAGGACAAGGTGATCGAAATCTTCGACGCCTATCGCGACGAAGCGGCCAAGGCCGGGCGTAAAGCGAGGCCGGACGATCTCTGCCTCCGCCGTCAGGTGGTGATGGACGATGATGCGGAAGCGCTCGCCAAGCGCCGGGTGGCGTATCGCGAGTTCCTTAAATTCGATCCGCGGCTCAACCTCCCCGACCGTCCGGCGCTCGACACCCCGTTGTCGCACAGTTTCACCATCGGCGACGAAGAATTCATTGGCGGTGATCCCGCTGCCATCGCTGAACAGATCGCTACGCAATGCCGCAGCGCCGGCGCCGGACATTTTGCCGGCCTGTTCGACCGGCTGATTTCGCCGGCGCAGACGATGGACATTTACCGCAAATTCGGCGAGGCGGTGATCCCGCGACTGCGCGCTGCGCCGGTCTAGGCCGGCGGCGCAACCGGCGGCGCCCGCGCGGCCTGGCCCGAGGCCAGATACGCACCGTGTAAGATTTCCGGATGCTCGCGCAATTCCTCGGAACTGCCGGCAAAGGCGACGGTCCCGCGCTCCATGACGTAAGCGCGTTTAGTCAGAGAGAGCGCCAATGTCGTGAACTGCTCGATCAGCAAAATGCCGACACCGCGGGCGGCGATGGCTTGAATGGTTTCGGCGAGCCGGCTTACCACCGACGGCGCCAGTCCAAAGGACAGCTCATCGATCAGGAGATAGCGCGGCCGCGAGATCATTGCCTGTGCGATCACCACCATCTGTTTCTGGCCGCCCGACAGGTTCTGCGCGGCGGTCGAAAGCCGGGTGCGCAATTCCGGGAAGATATCGAGCGCCGCTTCGATTTCCTGATCGGCGTCGCGGCGCGTATGCATCAACGCGGCGGCGGCGAGATTGTCGCGCACCGACAGCCCGATCAGAACCGGATGGCCCTCAAGCACCAAGGCGACGCCCTGCCGGCGCACGGAGTCCGGCGATTGTCCCAAAAGCTCCGTGCCGTCGCAGGACACGTGCCCGCGCAACGCCGGCAGAACGCCGGCCATGGTGAGAACGAGGGTGGATTTACCGGCGCCGTTGGCGCCGAGCAGCGCCGTGATCTCGCCGGGCGCGACGTTGATCGAAACATCGCGCAACACGGGCCGGCCGCCGCGCGCCACGAAGAGGTTGCTCACCGTCAGCGCGGATTCGGTCATCGCTTATTCGCGTCCCAGGTAAGCGCGACGCACGACCGGATCGTCAAGCACCGCGCGCGTCGGCCCCATGGCCAGGCGCTTACCGAAGTCGAGCACTAATGTCTCGACGCAGACCGAGGCGATGAGATCGGCGTCGTGGTCGATAAGCACGAGCTGGGTGTCGAAGACCGAGGGAATTTGGATCAACAGCCGGCGCAGCTGCTCCGTTTCGACCTCGTTGAGGCCCGCTCCCGGCTCGTCCATGAGAATGACCTTCGGCCGGCCGATCAAGGTCTTGCCGATCTCGACCATGCGGCGGTCGAACAAATTAAGCTGACGTCCGAGCACGGAGCGCCTCGCGCTCAAACCCACGAAATCGAGGGCCGCGGCGACCTCGCGCCGCGCGCTCGCGTGATCGGCCGAGACGTGGTCGGCAATGGCTTGAATATTCTCCATCGCCGTCAATTCGTCGACCACAAGCTCCTGCTGAAATGTACGGCGCAGTCCCAAACTGACGCGGCGCTGGGGCGAAAGTCCGAGCAGCGCCGCGTCGTTGAGCAGGATGGATCCTTCGAGTGGCTTGACGAAACCCGACAGCACGTTGAGCAGCGTCGTCTTGCCCGCGCCATTCGGTCCGATCAGGCCGCAAATCGCCGCGCTGAATTGCGCCTCGAGCGTGTCCAGCGGCTTGATGCCGCCGAACTGGACCGTCAGCGCGTCGATCTTGATCATGATGCGCGCTGTGCCTGAAACTTGCTGTAGAGACGTTCGGCGAGGAGCGTGAGTTGGCCGCCGAGTCCGAGCGGATCGCGCAGCGCGAACAACAGCGCCGCGCCGAAGATCATGAATCCGGCATTGGTATTGACGTTGAGGTCGATCAGCAGCGCCGGAATGAAGCGGGTCAATACGCCGCCGAGGAAAGCGCCGAGCCAGACGTCGTAGCCGCCAAGCAGTGTGCCGATGAAGATGACGATCGAGGTGGTGGTCGGAAACGCCGATCCGTCGAGCTGGCCGAACAGGCCGGCCAATAACGCGCCGGCGACGCCGGCGAGAAATCCGGAAAGCGCAAACGCCCAGGCTTTGTAGAACACGATCCTTACGCCGGATGCCGCCGCCATCTGTTCGTTCTTGCGGATCAGCGCCCAGGCGCGTCCAGGCTTGGACCGGCGATGCGCCTCGACCAGGAAAATGCAAAGCACGGTCACAACGGCGACGAACAGAAAGTAACCGGTGTCGCCCGAGGCAAAGACCGGCCGCGCCATGGTGATCCGGTCGTTGCCGCTGGCGCCGACCTGGCCGAGAAAACCGGGGCCGCCGACCGGAAAGCTGATCACCGTCACCAGGCTCTGAAAGGCCCCGGCGAGCATCAGCGTCACCAGCGCCAGATAAAGCCCGCGCATGCGCAATGCCGGCAGTCCCCAGATCATGCCGATTACCGAGGCGCCGATGCCGCCGACGAGTATCGTCAGGACGAATGGCGGGTGAACGTAGTGATAGAAACGCAAGCTCACCCAGCCGCCGACGCCGACCAGCGCCCATTGGCAGAGCGACACCAGGCCAAGCTGGCCGTAGAGCAGCGCGCAGCCGAGCACTGCGAGGGCCATGCAATAGGCTTGCGTGAAGTTTGACAGCCAATAACCGCCGCAGGTGAACGCAATGACGACAGAAACAGCGCCAACCACGGCGACAATGGTGATGGCGCGCAGCCGCGGTGTAATCTCGGCTGTTGGCGGCGCCAGCGCCGGAAGCGGCGCAGCCTTGCTCATCTCGGTCATTCGCGCGCCCCGACTCCTTGACCCGTTCCGACAATCATCAGGAAAAGCAGAGCCGCGATATAAGGACCCGCGCTGCGCAGGTTGGCGATCTCGGGAGATGATGCAATCAGCAGCGCTTCGATCATGCCGGCAACCATGCCGCCGATGAAGGCGCCCGGCAGCGACGACAGGCGCGCCATGATTGCCGCGGCGATGGCCGGGATGACGAGAAAAGTCAGCGTGCCGGCGTCGAGCCGGCTGATGTTGGCCAAGAGGATGCCGGCGATGCCGGCAAAGAAGCCGTTGACCAGCCAGGCAAGCGAGTCGATCTGGGTGACGCGAACGCCAATAGCCGCGCTGATGTGGCGATCGCTGGCGAGCGCGCGCATGGCAAGTCCGATCCGCGTCCGGCTCAAGAAAAGGCCGACGCCGCCGGCCATCACCAACGACAGGCCGAGCGCAATCAGCCGCGTGTAGGACAGCCGGACACCGAACAGCACGACAAAGTTCAAATCGGTCGGCAACACCAAGCGCCGCGCAACGCCGATGCCCCAATACAAGGCCATACCGCCGAACAGAAAGAGCGCCAGTCCCAGCGTCGCAACGGCGCGCACCACGCGGTCGCGATGCGCGAGCCTGGGCGCGAACAGCCGGCCGTAGCCATAGGCCAGGGCGGTCGAGACGGTGATTCCGACAATCCAGCCGATCGGCGCGGGAATGTCCCAGTCGCCCAGCTGCCAGGCCAGGAACGCGGACACGCCGCCGAACGCACCGAAGGCGAAGTTCAACGTGCCCGATGCACGGTAGAGGATGACCAAACCAACGCTGGCGAGTGCGTACACAGCGCCCAGGCCGATGCCGGACGCGATGAAAGGAAGCAGGCTCATTTCCAATGCCAATTGTTGGTCATCGGCAGGACACCGCGCGCAACGCTTGAACGTTTCCCCTGCGCGATCCTATAGGCGCGTTTGTACGGTGTCAGCAAAATCCGCGTACGCTATTCGAACACTGCCCACTCGTTGAGCGGTTCTTTGGTTGGCGGCTGTGGGAGTGGGCGCGAGACGGCGTTTCGTTTGGGGACATCAAACCAAAAACGGCTTTAATCACGAAAGTGAATATCCCCGCGCGGCGAACCTGTGTGCGGTGCTTGACTAAACCGCGCGACCTCATCACTTTGTCGGCGAAACCGCAATTTGCCGACAAGGCGCCGCTGCGCGTTGTGCGCTTGTGCGTCGTTACAGGGAGGCTTTCATGAGCGACGGCGTGCGCTTCGACTTCATGCATTTCATGCCGTATCCGCATTTGCCGGAAAACCACAAAGACTATCATTCGATGTGGGTGGATTTTCCGAACAAATTCTACGACCCAAAAAAGGGCGCGGAGCTCTACAAGCGGTATCTCGCCGAACTCATACTTGCCGAGAAGGTCGGCTTCGACGCGGTCGTGGTCAACGAGCATCACAACACCGCCTACAGCATGATGGCGGCGCCGAACCTCATCGCGGCGGCGATCATTCCGCAGATGAAGAAAGCGAAAATCTGTGTGTGGGGGACGCCGCCTAATCTGGAATATCCAAACCGGCTGGCGGAAGAATACGCCATGCTCGACGTGATGTCGGAGGGCCGCCTTGAAGTCGCCTTTCCACTCGGCACCGGCATGGAATACTGGGCCAATCCGATTAACCCGGCCAGCGCGCGCGCACGATACCGGGAATCGATCGACATTATCCTGCAGGCGTGGACGCAGGACGGACCTACTACCTATTACGGCGACTTCTATACCTATCGCTATCTCAATCCGTGGCCGCGGCCTTATCAGAAGCCGCATCCACCTTGCTACATCGTCGGTACCGGCAGCCCGGAGACCGTCGAACTCGCGGCGAGGCTCGGCTTCGGTTATTCGGCGGTGTTCGTCAGCAAACAACGGGCGTTCGAACTTAATCAGCAATTGCGCCGGAGCTCCGCCGAGTACGGCCATCCGGTGCGGCCCGAGCAGTTGCCGCTGCAGGTCATTACCTACGTCGCGGAGACGAAGGAAAAAGCCGAAGAGGAAGCTATTCCACACCTGCGCTTTTTCTTTGAAGACGCGCTGCGCACGACACCGACATTCCTGGCCCCGCCCGGCTACCTGTCAGTCGCCGAGCTAAAGAAGCGCGCCGCGCTCGCCGACAAACTGCACGGCGGCTTCAGTTTCGACAACGTCAATGAGTCGTTCTTCGTGGCGGTAGGCACCGCCGACCAGGTGGTCGCCCAGCTCGAAGAGTGGGGCGGGCGAATGGGCACCAGCCATTACAATCTGCTCGCCGCCATCGGCGACATGCCGCATTGGAAGGTCGTCAAGAATTTAAGCCTGATCGGGCAGGATGTCATTCCGCGCGTCCGCGCAGGTGCGGCCGCCGAACGCCGCGTCGCCGCCGAGTAGTTGTAAAGGAGTAATCTCAGATGGCCGCGGTTGCCTTTCCAGATCAGTTCAAGCGCGAAACCCACACCATCAACGGCCTGAAAACGACCGTGCTCAGCGCCGGCAAGGGCGAGCCGCTGGTCTTTATGCATGGCGCCGGTATTTGGCACGGCATCAACTTCGCCGTTCCCTGGACGCAAAAATTCCGCGTCATCATTCCGCTTCATCCCGGCTTTGGCGAGGCCGACGACGATCCGGCGATGTCCGAGATTCATGACTACGTCATGCACTATCTCGACCTGTTCGACGCGCTTGGCCTCGATAAATTCCATCTGGTCGGGTTTTCGCTCGGCGGGCTCCTGGCGGCGAACTTCGCGGTCGAGCACGGCCATCGGATTCATCGGCTGGTGCTCGTCGGGCCCGCCGGCTTGCGCGGTAAGGAGCGACCCAAAGGCGATTTCTTCCTGCTGCCGCCAGAAGAGATCCCAGGGATGCTGGTATCGAATTTCGACGTCATCAAGCAGTTCCTGCCGGAAAATCCGAAGGACCTCGATTTCATGGGGGAACGCTATCGGGAAGGCGGGACGCTGGCGCGCCTGTTGTGGGAGCACCCGTACGACACCAAACTGCCGCGCTATCTGCATCGGCTGACCATGCCGACCTTGCTGGTATGGGGCGAGGACGACAAGCTCTTGTCCGTGCAGAATGCTGATATCTGGCGCCAGTACCTGCCCAAGGCGGAGTTGCAAACCTTCAAGGGCGCCGGTCATCTGGTCCTTGACGAAAAACGTGAGGCGGTCGACGCGGTGCAGCGCTTTTTGTCGTAGCGCGCGCACAGTCGGTATGGCGAGGCGCTTAAGTGAGCCGCCTTTGTGGCGGTTCGCTGGAATATTTCTGGGGCCCGCAAAAATCTCATCACGTTTTTGTTTGATGAGGGATGGCGTTTTTATGCCTTCATGCTTGTTGTTTTGTCGGGCCGCCTGTTAATCTTTCCTGATCGGCGCGATTGAGCGCCAATAAATAGGCTAGGGGGGATTACATGGAAAACGCGAAAACTTATTTGACGCCGCTCGCCCGTTTGCTGCTGGCGAGCCTGTTTGTCTGGGCTGGCTTCGGCAAGCTGATGAATCCGGCCGGGACCGCGCAATATTTTGCCAGCTTGAGCGTCCCGGTGCCGAATATAGCGGTGTGGGTGGTCATGATCGTTGAGCTGGTCGGGGGCTTGATGCTTCTGGTCGGCTTTCAGGCTCGCTGGGTAGCGCTGGCGCTTGCCATATTTTGTCTGATCACCGGTTTCGCCATCCATCTGCCCGGCGGCGACCTCGCGAACATGACCCATTTCTACAAAAATCTCTCGATCACCGGCGGCTTGCTCTATGTGGTCGCTTTCGGCGCCGGTTACCTGAGCGTCGACGGTCCATCCAAATAAATTTCGGACAAATGCGGCGTCGGGGCGCGCGGGCGCTCCGGCGGGCCGCGGCCGCTCAACTATAATTCCGCTACCGCGCGGATCAGCCGCTCGATATCTTCCGGCCGCGACAGGCGGTGATCGCCGTCTTTGACGAGCGTGAGCACGACGTCATCGCTGGCGAGCCGGGAGACAAGTTCGACCGCATGCCGCCACGGCACATCGGGATCGAGCACGCCTTGGAGGATCCGCACCGGGCAGCCGGTTTCGATCATGCCGCCGAGCAGGAGATGCTGGCGTCCCTCCTCGATCAAACGCCGGGTGACAAGGTAAGGCTCCGGCGAATATTCGGACGGCCGCTGCCAAACGCCCTTGTCCTCAAGTTCGCGTTTGATCTCGGGAGCGAAGCGCTTCCACATCAGCTCCTCGGTAAAATCAACCGCCGGCGCGACCAGGACCAGGCCGGCGACCGAAGCGGGCGCCTCTTGTCCTTGCTGGCGCAGCGCGCGCGCCAGCAAAAGCGCGAGCCAGCCGCCCATAGACGAACCCACGACAATCTGCGGCCCGTGGCAGCAAGCGTCGAATACGGCGAGGCTTTCCGTGAGCCACCGCCCGATTGTGCCGTCGGTAAAAGCGCCGCCCGATTCGCCATGGCCCGAATAGTCGAAGCGTACGCAGGCGCGGCCGGCCTCGTCGGCCCAACGCGCGAGCGCTTGCGCCTTGGTGCCGTTCATGTCGGATTTGTAGCCGGATAGCCAAAACACCCCCGGGCTTGCGCCTTCGCGCCGGCGCACGGCAATGGAGCGGCGTTCGGCGCCCAGTCCAATATCCAGGCTTTTCAGGCTGTTATCGTTCATGTTCAGGGTTAATCACTGGCAAAGGCGCTTTCGTTTGCAAAGCCGGTTTCAGCGAGATGTTTGGCCGCAAACGAACGGCTCGTGCAAGAGCGCGCCGCCGCATTGTCGTTGACTTGCACGATAAAACTACCGATCTTCCGGAATCGCCGGGTGCGTTGCGGACCGGGTTTTGCTATCGCGGTCCGCGCAATCGCCGGCATGTCGCAACGGTAGAGGAGAGAAGCGTCATTCGTCGCCCCATCAGAACCGCGCAACCTGCTCCCAAGGAAGGTCCGCGCGTCAACGAGGAGATCCGCGTCCGCGAGGTCCAGCTCATCGACAAAGACGGCAACAACCACGGCACCACCGAGATCGGCGCCGCAATAGCCATGGCGCAGGAAGCCGGGCTCGACCTGGTCGAGATCGCGCCGAATTCGTCGCCGCCGGTTTGCAAAATCCTCGACTACGGCAAATACAAATATCAGTCGCAGAAGAAGGCCGCCGAAGCGCGCAAGAAGCAAAAGGTCGTCGAGATCAAAGAGATCAAGCTGCGGCCGATGATCGACGATCACGACTATGACGTGAAGATGCGATCGGTACAGCGCTTCTTCGAGGAAGGCGACAAGGTCAAAGTCACGTTGCGCTTCCGCGGCCGCGAGATGGCCCACCAGGAACTGGGCTATAAGCTCCTTGATCGCGTCAAGGCGGATACCGCTAAGTTCGCCAAGATCGAGCAGGAGCCGCGCTTCGAGGGCCGCCAAGTGGTGATGGTGCTGGCACCGCGCTAACCCCGCCACAGCGTGCGGCCGTTGCCATTCCGCGTGGCCTCTGCCATAACCGCGCCCTTCCCGCCGCCCGGCTGATTAGGGCTGCCGTGGCGGCGGCGATGTGCTCCAAGCACGCAACGCTCGTCCACGAGCATTTTCGGCCCGCAAGCTTTAAGCGCCTGCGGCCAAGGAGAACCAAATGCCCAAGATCAAGACCAAATCGGGCGCTAAAAAGCGCTTCAAGGTGACTGGCGGAGGCAAGGTCCTCTACGCGCAGTCAGGCAAGCGCCACGGCATGATCAAGCGCACCAAAAAGCAGATCCGCCAGCTGCGCGGCACGAACGTGCTGTTCAAAACCGACGGCGATCGGATCAAAAAGTACTTTTTGCCGAACGGCTGAGTAGTCATCGGCCGTTGTCGAATTTTCCGCATTCTACGATCGAGAGGAGATGAGTCATGGCACGCGTCAAGCGCGGCGTCACCGGTCATGCCAAGCACAAGAAGGTTTTCAAAGCAGCCAAGGGCTATTATGGCCGGCGCAAGAACACCATCCGCATCGCCAAACAGGCGGTGGAGAAGGCGAACCAATATGCCTATCGCGACCGCAAGCGGAGAAAGCGCACCTTCCGCGCTTTGTGGATCCAGCGCCTGAACGCCGCGGTGCGGCCGTTCGGTCTTAACTACAGCCGCTTCATCGCGGGTTTGAGCAAAGCCGGTATCGTCGTCGACCGCAAAGTGCTTTCCGATCTTGCCATCAGCGAGCCGGCGGCTTTCGAGGCGATTGTCGGGCAAGCGAAGTCCGCGCTAGCGGTGTAGCCATGAGCGACAACGCTGCCGAACTTGAGCAGCGAACTCTCGCCGAGATCGCCGGCGCCGCCGACGAAGCGGCGCTTGAGGCGGTGCGCGTGGCGGCGCTCGGCAAAAACGGTTCGATCACTGCGCTGTTGAAAACGCTCGGGGGATTGCCGCCCGAGGAGCGCAAGATTCAGGGCCCCGCGATCAACGGGCTGAAAGATCGCGTCAATGCCGCGCTTGCCCAGCGGCGCGCTGCTTTGACGAACGCGGCGCTCGAAGCCCGGCTCAACACCGAGAGCGTCGACGTCACTCTGCCGGTGCGCGAGGCGCCCGCCGACATCGGCCGGGTGCATCCGATCACGCAGGTGATCGACGAATTGACCGCGATCTTCGCCGACATGGGCTTTTCGATTGCCGAAGGGCCCGACATCGAGACCGACGATTACAACTTTACCAAGCTCAATTTCCCGAAGGACCATCCCGCCCGCGACATGCAGGATACGTTCTTCTTCAATCCGAAGCCGGACGGCTCGCGGCTTTTATTGCGCACGCACACCTCGCCGGTGCAGGTGCGCACCATGCTGAGCCAAAAGCCGCCGATCCGCGTCATCATTCCCGGCCGCACCTATCGCAGCGATTCCGATCAGACCCACACGCCGATGTTCCACCAGGTCGAAGGCCTCGTCATCGACCGCAATTCGCATCTCGGCCACCTGAAATGGATTTTGCAAGAATTCTGCAAGGCGTTCTTCGAAGTCGACAGCGTGAAGATGCGCTTTCGTCCGTCGTTTTTTCCGTTCACCGAGCCGTCGCTGGAAGTCGATATCCAATGCCGGCGCGACAAGGGTGAAATCCGCTTCGGCGAAGGCGACGATTGGATGGAGATTCTAGGCTGCGGCATGGTTCATCCGAACGTGCTGCGCAATTGCGGGCTCGATCCGGACGAATTCCAGGGCTTTGCCTGGGGCATGGGGATCGACCGCATCGCCATGCTCAAATACGGAATGCCCGATCTCCGCGCTTTCTTCGAAGCCGACGTGCGCTGGCTCAATCATTACGGCTTCCGCCCGCTCGATTTTCCGACGCTGGCCGGAGGCCTGAGCGCGTGACGGCTTCGGTCACGAGGTTGGCAAATGTTTAAATGTGATGCGGGCCGGTTCGGCTTGATGCCTGTTCCCTCCCCCCCCTGTGGGGGAGGGGTAGGGAGGGGGGTACCTTCATGCCCGAACCGTCGACGATAGCAATCATTGTGTCTGCTGCCGCCTTGTCAGTTTCCTTGGTGACGATGTGGATTACGCTTTTTCGGCGTGGCTCGTTGAAAATGACACAACCAACTACGGTAATGTTCGGGCCCGACGGTAGACATCACGAAGGCGATCCAAAAAAGTTTTCTGCGAGCACTTCTATATTCGACAGCAAAACGCGGACACGTAATCGAAAATATGTTTGTAAGAGTTTCACATGGAGAACACCGACAGAGCTTTCCAATCTGGGTACTCGGCAACGAGAGACTTTTTCGGGGTAGCGGAATTTTCGTTGGCGATCAGGGGGTAGTAGCGGATCATCATTTTTTGCTTCCGCCGGACGCCGAGCGGTACGTTTTCAAGGCCGGCGAATACCGATTGGAGGTATTCGGCCGAATCGTAGGAGCGAGGGAAGCAACTGTGCTGTGGTCCAATTCTCTTATTGTTTCGGAGAGCGATGCCCGCATGCTCACACAGGCCCACAATGCGATCTATTTCGATTGGGGTCCCGATTCTAATCGATACATTACGAGTATCCGCTCAAAGCCTCCTGCGATGACGCCCGAGGAATTGTTTGGGAAAGGACTTCCGGCATCGCCTAAAGCAGATGAGAGAGCAAACGCGTAAATGTCGCACGCCAAAGTTAGTGAGGGCCAGCGAGGCCGCGCAAAACAACTCCGCCAGCGGATGACGCGTGCCGAAACTCTGCTTTGGCGCTATCTTAAGGCTCACCACGTCGATGGTTTAGCGTTCCGCCGCCAAACTCCTATGCATCAATATATTCCTGACTTTGTTTGCCATTCTGCGCGCATTGTCGTTGAAATCGATGGTTCGAGTCACGATTTCGTGTCGCGACAGCGCGGGGACAGACGACGCGATAAATGGTTCGAGTCACAGGGCTACGCTGTGCTCCGTTTCACAGATCAACAGGTTCTCAGAAACCTGGAAGGCGTTATCGAGCTCGTCCGCGAAGCGGCCGCGAGTCGTCTGCGGCCGTTACCCCCCTCCCTTTCCCTCCCCCACAAGGGGGGAGGGAACATGTCGTTGTCGGTTGCGAACACGCTCCGTAGTTCGAGAGCTGCGAAAGTTGCCGCGCCGAATATCCTCCTCAAAGGGGGAGGTGATGGAAGCACTTCCTCACGGCGAGGCACGCGATGATGAAGTTCACACTCGGCTGGCTGAAACAGCACCTCGACACCGATCGTCCGCTCGGCGAGCTTTTGGACAAGCTCACCATGATCGGGCTTGAGGTCGAGCGCGTCGAGGACCGGGGCAAAACGCTCGCGCCATTCGTCATCGCCGGCGTCGTCGAGGCGAAGCAACATCCAAACGCCGACCGGCTGCGTGTCTGCATGGTCGATACCGGCTCGGGCGATCCGATCCAGGTCGTCTGCGGCGCGCCCAACGCGCGCGCCGGAATGAAGGGCGTGTTCGTGCCGCCGGGCGCCTACATCCCCGGCAAGGACATGACCCTGCAAGTCGGCACCATCCGCGGCGTGGAAAGCCGCGGCATGCTGGTGTCGGAATTCGAATTGCAGCTCTCCGATAATCACGACGGCATTATCGAGTTGCCGGATGACGCGCCGGTCGGAAAAAATTACGGGCAATGGGCCGGCCTCGACGATCCGCTGATCGAAATCAACCTCACGCCGAACCGGGCCGATTGCACCAGCGTGCACGGCATCGCCCGCGATCTTGCCGCAGCCGGGATGGGAAAACTAAAAGAACCGGCGATCAAGGCGGTCAAGGGGACGTTCGCGTGTCCGGTCGCCGTCACCATCGAAGCGTCCGATCTCTGTCCCGCCTTCGCGCTCCGCCTTGTGCGCGGCGTCAACAACGGTCCCTCGCCGGCGTGGCTGCAAAAGCGGCTGGCCGCGATCGGCTTGCGCCCGATCAACGCGCTGGTCGATATCACGAACTTTATGACCTACGATTACGGCCGGCCGCTGCATGTGTTCGATGCGGCGAAGGTGCGCGGCAATCTCACAGTGCGGCGCGCACGTGACGGCGAGACGCTCGTTGCGCTCGACGGCAAGACCTACCGGCTCGATGAAGGCGTTTGTGTCATTGCCGACGACGACGGCGTGGAATCACTCGCCGGCATCATGGGCGGCGAAAACACCGGGTGTTCGGCGGCGACGACGGATGTGCTGATCGAATCGGCGCTGTGGGCTCCGAGCAACATCGCGCAAACCGGCCGACGGCTCGGCATCGATTCCGATGCGCGCTATCGTTTCGAGCGCGGTGTCGATCCGGCCTTCGCCCGGCCGGGACTCGAGCTTGCAACGCGGATGGTGCTTGACCTGTGCGGCGGAACGCCGTCGGCGATCACCATCGCCGGCAAGGTGCCGAGCCGCAAACACTCGATCGATTTTCCGATCGTGGAAGTTAAGCGGCTTGCCGGCCTCGCCGTGCCGCCGACGGAAACCCGGCGCGTTCTGGAACGGCTGGGGTTTTCCGTCGCAACGCGCGGTGCGCGGCTTCGAGTCGCCGTCCCGTCCTGGCGGCCTGATGTGCAGGAGAAAGCCGATCTCGTCGAAGAGGTTGTACGCATTGCCGGCATCGAGCGCATTCCGGCGACGCCGTTCGATCGCGGCGCCGCACCGCGCAAGCCGGTGCTCACGCCTATTCAATTGCGCACTCGCAAGGCCAAGCGCGCGCTCGCGGCGCGCAACCTCACTGAGGCCGTGACGTGGTCATTCATCGGCAAGAAACACGCCGAGTTGTTCGGCGGCGGCCAGCCGGAACTGGCGCTCGCCAATCCGATCGCTGCCGAGTTGTCCGACATGCGGCCAAGTCTCATTCCCGGTCTGGTCGCGGCTGTGCAGAAAAATGCCGACCGCGGTTTTCCCGATGTCGGTTTGTTCGAGGTCGGGCAGATTTTTAAAGGCGATACGCCGGCCGACCAGTTCACGGCGGCAGCGGGTTTGCGGCGGGCGCTCGCGAAACCCTCCGGCATCGGCCGGCACTGGAGTAATCCCAAGAACGGCAAGGACCGCTATGTCGTCGACGCATTCGACGCCAAAGCCGATGCGCTGGCCGCGCTGTCGGCAGCCGGTGCGCCGATGGCGGCGCTGCAAATTGCGCCCGGCGGTCCCGCCTGGTTTCATCCGGGGCGGTCAGGGGCGATTCAAATCGGACCGCAGAACGTGCTCGGGTATTTCGGCGAGTTGCACCCGCGCGTGCTTGCGGAGCTCGACGCGGAAGGCCCGCTTGCTGCATTTGAAATCATTTTGGAGCGATTGCCCGATCCGAAAGCGAAAGCCACCCGCGCCAAAGCGGCGCTGGATCTCTCGCCGCTCCAGCCGGTCGAGCGCGATTTTGCCTTTGTCGTGGGGCGCGAGGTGAAAGCTTCCGACGTCGTGCGCGCAGCGCTTTCGGCGGATCGCAAACTGATCGCAGCCGTTACCGTGTTCGACGTTTACGAAGGCACCGGCATTGAACCGGGAAAAAAGTCCATCGCCATTTCGGTCACTATTCAGCCGCGCGAAAAGACCATGACCGATGCCGAGATCGACGCGCTGGCGGCGAAAATTGTCGGCGAAGCCGGCAAGCGCACCGGGGCGGTGCTGCGCGCATAAAAGGCTTGCGTGGCGTCAGCGCGCAAACAGGCCGGGCGCCGCGCCGATTTCCTGCTGCCGCGCGCGTGGTGGCCGCGGCTTCGGCCGAGCCACCGGCGCAGCCTCCGCCACCGGCGCTTCCTTTACTCCGCCGAGCCGGTGCAACACTGCGTCCGCGGCGCGCTCGCCGGATTCCCACGCTCCGCCAACAGTGCCCCACAGCGTCTCGTGCAGCGCCTCGCCGGCGAACCACACCGAGTCGCTCGCCGGCTGCATGAGCATGCGGCGCGCCTTCTGCCATCCCGGCGCCGCCGCCGAGAACGCGCCGAGCGTCAGCGGGTCGTGGTTCCAACGCGTAGCGTGCGAGCGCCTTACCGCCTTCTTGACGTCGGCGCCGTAGAGGTTTGCCAGCCAATCCGCGGCGAAGTCGACCATCGCCGCCTCGCCCTGCGCCGAGAGCTCGCGGCCGAAGCTGCCGGCGACTTGCAGGAGGCAGAGCGGCGTGCCGCCGACATTGGCGAGAATTGCCGCGGTGCGCTTGTCCGTTGATTTCTCGAACACAAGATCGTCGCTTTCAAAGCCGAGCGCGTTATCGGCAAGCGTCAGCGCAACGTGGTCGAAGCTGCCGAGCGAGAGTTTGCCGAACATGTCCAGCTGGCCCGAGGCCAAGTCGGGAGTAAACTTCACGGCGCCGGACGCGATCACGTTGGTCGACACCGTGACGATGACCGCGCGGGCCGTGATCGTCCCGTTGGGCGTCTCCACTGCGACGTTGCGGCGCGAGTCAATGGCGAGCGCGGGCGTCGAGAGTTTGACCGATATGCCGTCGGCCAGCGCAGCCAACAGCGCGCCGAGGCCTTGCCGGCAAAATGCGTCCGCCTCGCGGTCCTGTGAACGAGCGAAATCCAGCACCGAGACTTGATCGAGATCCTTGCCGCAGGTGTAGGGACCGAGCACGAATTCGACCGCGGGGCGCCAGTCGCCAAGGTCATTCGGCAACGTCTGCTCGCAGGCGACATCGGCCTTGCGTCCGGCTTCGGCGATCGCGCGGTTGGCGCGCGCCTGGGCGGTTAGAAAGTCCTCCATTTCACCTTCGCGCGCGTAGCGCCGGCCGATGCGGACTTTCTCGCTCGCCGGCGCCGGGTAGACTTCGATACCGCGCCTGGTGCCGAGCTTGGTCAGCGGATTGAGGTTCGGCGCGTGAATCCAGTGCGCGCCGAGATCGTAGGGAACTCCGAAAATCCGCGTGTCGGTCACGCAGCGCCCACCGAGGTGATCGGCCGCCTCCAGCACCACATAGCGGCGGCCGGCGGACGCAAGCCGGCGCGCGGCGGCGATCCCCGCCGCGCCGGCGCCGACAATCACGACATCGACCATCGTTGACGGAGTTGTTGTCGCTGCAAGCGCCGGCGCCGCGCAAATCGCGGCGGCGGCGGAGAGAAACGCGCGGCGATGAAGGCGCGACATGGTTTCCAATGTTTTTAGAGTGTCGAACAAGGTAACCGAATGGTGTGCGACGGGCAAACGTGGCCAGGGCGCATCGGGCGTCACCAAGAGCGTGAACCAAATCGCAACGGTAAACCCTTACGGTTTCACGCCACGATCACGACAACGAGCCGCGGCGACACCGGGCCATCGGCTGGGAGACGCGGGGTGAGCAAGTTCCTCGATGGCGTAGGGCGGCTGATCGCCCGCTATCTGCAGCAGCCGGTACACGGCTATGAGCCGTTCACCCCGAGCGATC
>Ga0302324_100002793_pt1 | contig 39796 bp, 38 predicted proteins | sample Palsa_T0_1_FD_201949 | JGI IMG/M metagenome (GOLD analysis project Ga0302324, IMG submission 201949) | Peat permafrost microbial communities from Stordalen Mire near Abisko, Sweden - Palsa_T0_1 | ecosystem: Environmental > Terrestrial > Soil > Palsa > Peat permafrost | place: Sweden: Abisko...
TCACGGTGTCGAGGGACGGCGTGGCCGAGAAGGAACATTGCGCCGGCGTCGGCATGGGTCAGGCCCAGCAGCACTCGGATGAGCGTGGTCTTGCCGGCACCGTTCGGCCCGAGATAGCCGAAGGCGCAGCCACGGGGAACGAGGAGCTCGACGTCGTTGACGGCGGTGTTCTCGCCGAATCGCTTGGTCAGCCCGTGGGTCTCGACCGCCCACTGGCTGTCTGCCCCCTGCGGGGGGCTGGGGAAAGCGGTCATCCGGTGCCGACCTCCTTTACCGAATCAACAGATGCCTTGCGGAGCAAGGTAGCAGACGCTAGCTTGTGGTGCATGGGTAATCCAGAGGGCAGGCGGAGCCAGCTGCTTCGGGGAGTCCTCGACCTCTGCCTGCTGGCGGTGATGGGCGACGGGCCGGCGTACGGCTATGAGATGACCAAGCGACTCCGCGGACGCGGCCTCTCCATCGTCGGGGAGGGCTCGATCTACCCTCTCTTGGGCAGGCTCGAGCGTGATGGCTTGGTCGAGACCCATCGGGCCGCGAGCAACGGCGGCCCGCCCCGGAAGTACTACAGCCTCTCGCCCGAGGGGAAGCGGGCGTTGGAGACCGGTGTCAGTGAATGGAGAGCGACCCGAGACGCCGTCGATGGCGCGCTCGGTCTGGCCAACGCGGAGGTAGCGCAGTGAGCGAGTTCGTCGAGGAGTGCCGCCGAGAGTGGCGGCGGCTCGGAGTTCCCGATCCCGTCGCCAACGAGATGGCCGCCGATCTTTCGGCCGACCTCGAAGAGGCCGAAGCTGAAGGAGGTTCACCCGAAGACGTGCTCGGGAACAGTGCCTTTGACCCTCGGCGGTTCGCGTCGGCGTGGGCCGTGGCTCGGGGTGTGACCAGTCAACCGGCGGTCGACCGTCCGTCTCTGTGGCGACGACCCGTGGCGGTCGCCCTCGCCGCCTTCCTCGCTGTGCTCACCGTCGGGGCCGGCTTGGCCCTTCTGGTCGGTTTCCGCAGCCACTCTTTCGCGGTCGCCGCCCACCCGATGCGGGTTTTCGCACCTGGTCCGAACCGGATCGCCCTTCCCGGCTCGCTGGGACCGTTCGAGGGGACGCAGATCGCCGGCGCGGTCCATCCCGTCGCCTTGGTACTCCTCATCGTTGGTGTCATCGGCCTCGGACTGCTTGCCGTCTTGTACTGGTCGCCGTGGTCCGGCTTCCGCCGAGACCGCCACGGGGGCGGACGAACCCGGAGCTGGAACTGACCTTGGGCCAGCTCCGGCGAAAGGTGGCACCCACATCGACCGGATCGATGTAGCCGTCGATTCTCCTTGCGGCCGGCGGGAATCGATGCCAGCGTGTTTCCGTGACCATCTCGACCACGCGCCAGCAGCGGACGGCTGGGCTCACCTGAGCCGTGTCGATCGCCAACCTCGATCCGGAGCTGCGGCCGACCCTTGAGGCGTATCTCGCTGCCGGCCGCCGCTACGACGCGGAGGGCCTTCGGGTAGTACGTGAGGGGATGAGAGCCCTGTTCGCGGCCACACCCCCCGTCAGGCCCCCGTCGGTCCGCGTGGAGGACGTCGCCATCCCGGGTCCCGACGGCGACACCGAGCTGGTTGTGCGGGTGTACCGACCGCCCGGAACGGGGGCCGTACCCGCCCTCTACTGGATGCACGGCGGAGGGATGACGATCGGCACCATCGACATGGATGACGCGCTCCTGGCGAGCGCCGTCGAGCGCCTGGGGCTGGCGGCGGTCTCGGTCGAATATCGGCTGGCTCCCGAACATCCGGACCCCGCTCCCGTGGAGGACTGCTATACGGGGCTGGTCTGGACCGCTGCGCACGCCCTCGAACTCGGAATCGATCCCGACCGCATCGCGGTGGGCGGTCCCAGCGCCGGCGGCGGCCTGGCGGCGGGCACGGCGCTGTTGGCCCGGGACCGCCAGGGGCCGCACGTGGCCTTCCAGCTCCTCTTCGAGCCGATGCTCGATGACCGGGCCATCACGCCCTCGTCGACCGCCTACGAGGAGTCGGTCGTCTGGGACCGCAACGCCAACCGATACGGCTGGAACGCCCTCCTGGGTGACCGAGCGGGGACGGATGCCGTATCGCACTACGCCGCCCCGGCGCGGGCAACCGACCTGTCAGGCCTCCCCCCGGCCTTCGTCGACGTGGGTGAGATCGAGACGTTCCGGGACGAATGCATCGACTACGCCCAGCGCTTGATGATGGCCGGCGTGTCCACCGAGTTGCACGTCTACCGGGGTGCCGTTCACGGCTTCGACCTCATGGCCGCCGACTCGATCGTGGCCCGCGTGGCGTGGAACCTGCGGTGGTCCGCTCTGGCCCGAGCTCTCGGGATAGAACAACCGAGTTTCAGCGATACCGGTGACGAGCAGTAACCCTCACTCAGGGCGGGGTTGTCGTCTCAGCCGCCCGTAGGCGGCTCGGAACGCTCGCCGCCTCGGCGCCGTGGGCGAGCCTATGCTCCCACTCGTGGCGAAAGGCCCGGAATTGCGGGACTTGACGAGTTCGAGGAGCATCGACATGGACGACCTGCGGGCAACACGGGACAAGATCGAGATTCAAGAGTTGCTCTACCGCTACGCCCGGGCGTGCGACTCTCGGGACTGGGCCCTCCTCACCTCGGTCTTCACGGATGATGCCCAGCTTGACTACAGCTCCGTCGGGCGCGAGGTCGGGTCCCGCGACGAGATCGTCGGCTGGCTGGAGCAGGGACTGTCACAACTCCCGTGGTCGCAACATTTCATCACCAACATAGAGATAGAGCTCGACGGCGACCGGGCCAAGGTGCAGGCCATGTTCTACAACCCGATGCAGCTGCCAGGTATGGCGGACATGAGCTACTGCGGCGGGAGGTACAACCACGACGTCGTGCGGACGCCGGACGGAGGATGGAAGAGCGAGAAGCTGGTCGAGCAGAACCAGTGGTTCGTGAACCCCATCCCGGGGACCCACGAGTGATCTCCTGGTGAACAACAATTCCCTGGCCTACTGGGGCGAAGGAGGGACATGGAGGAGGTGGGGGGCTGGGCTGCACCCGGTCCGGCGAGCGAATTCACGCGCACGTAACACCAAGGTCGGCGCGGATCTGATATTGCTGTCGTGTGACCGCACGTCCGGTGAGCGAACGTCTCGTTGCCTGTGACGGGCGGGGCCTGTACGTCTGTCGCCGAGGCGGTTGGCACCGGCCATGACGGACATGCTCGCAGCGACGCAGCCGGTCGACACCCACCAGAAGGCGCTCAGGATAAACCTCGATCCCCGTTGGTACGGGACGGTGGCGGAGATCGGGGCCGGGCAGGAGGTCGTCCGGTGGTTCTTTCGTGTCGGGGGCGCGGCGGGGACCGTCGCCAAGTCGATGTCGGCATACGACATGGCAGTGAGCGACGCCGTGTACGGCGAGGCCGACCGTTACGTATCGGCGGCGCGGCTCCAGGCGATGCTCGATCACGAATACAGCCTCAACCTCGACCGGCTCGGCGACCTGCGCGGCGACTCCACCTCGTTCTTCGCGTTCGCCGACACCGTGGTGGCCCGCAGCTACCAGGGGGGCAACGAGTGTCACGGGTGGATGGGGGTGAAGTTCCAGTCCCACCCCCGTGATGAGCCGAGCCAGATCATCCTCCACCTCCGGATGCTCGACGTCGAAGCGTCGATGCAGCAAGAGTCGCTCGGGATCGTCGGCGTCAACCTGCTCCACGGCGCGTTCTTTCAACACCACGAGCCCGAGGCGTTGGTGGAGAGCCTGCTCGATCGCCTGAGCACGGGTCGGATCGAGATCGACATGATCCAGTTCCGAGGCATTGAGTTCCGCAGCGTCGACAACCGGCTCATGGCGCTCAAGCTCGTGCAGATCGGGCTGAGCGGCGTGGCCATGTTCGGTCCCGACCGGGAAGTCCTCCAGCCGAGCGAGACGCTGCGCCACAAGGCGGTTCTCATCGAACGCGGCAGCTTCCGACCGACAACGGTGGTCAACGTCGACATGCTCGAATGCGCGCTCGCCAAATTCGAAGCCGACGACGCCGTCGCGGGCAGGCCGGTGCTGGCGCTGACGGAGATCACGATGCGCAACCTGCTGGCGGAAGGAGCCGAGGTGGACCGGCGCGACTTCCTCGCCCGAGCGGAGCTGCTCGCCGCGTGCGGCATGACGACAATCATCTCGGACTACGTCGACTACTACCGGCTGGCCGCGTACATCGGTGCCCGCACAAGCGAGCGGATCGGCATCGTCATGGGCGTACCGAGTCTGCTCGACCTCTTCGAGGAGGCAAACCATGCCCATCTGCCGGGAGGGATCCTCGAGAGTTTCGGCCGGCTGTTCAAGAACGATCTGAAGCTCTACATCTACCCGTTGCGGCGAAGCGAGGAGGAGGACCTGCAGACGGTTGACCATCTGCAGGTCGAAGAGGAGTTACGGCCACTCTACGCCTATCTGGCGGGGCGCGGTAGCTTTGTGGATCTGGACAATTTCCGGCCTGACTACCTCTCCATCTTCAGCCGCGATGTGCTCAAACGAATTGCCTCCGGTGACGATGCCTGGGAGACGATGGTGCCATCCGGCGCGGTGGAGCTGATCAAGAAGCGCGGTTTCTTCGGGTACGCGCGGTCGGTGAGGGTGTAGCCGACCTAGCCGTCATCGGGCGATGCTGGCCTCCACACGGGCCAACTTGTCGATCAGTTCGGTGAGCACCGTGTCCTGGGCGAGCAGGTGATCCTGGATCTTCACCGCCTCGTGGAGGACGGCGTCGGCATCCTTGTAGGTGGCCTCGGACCGTGCGTCGGCGGCCTTCGCCTGAATGTTCTGGCCGACGATGATGATGGGCAGAAGGATGAGCTGCAAGAAGTTTGACGAGATCCAGGCAACGATGATCGTCAGGTTGTGGCTGGAGATGGCCGATGGCAGGCTCACGAAGGCGATGATGGCGAAGACGTAGCCGCAGAGCATCGTGCCGACGAGCAGGGTGATCCTCAGTCCGATCTTGGCGTTGGCCCGCTGCCAGGGAGTGTCGCGCGGGAGCTGGTCGTGCACCTTCACCGGGCCCGCCACCGTTCCTTCGAGCTGGGCCTTCGTCCGGTGATGGGGGATGTAGTCGTAAATCGTGTGGTCGCTCACTGAGACGCTCCTCGTTGGCATGGACGCTGGCCGGACGGATTCAACCAGGGTCACATTCTGTCCCGCGGCAGGTCGCGCGCGAGGGTATGGAACGTCGGGCAACGGCCGCCGCTGACCTCGGAGTTTCGGCACCAATGCCATGGTGAAGGGGCGATTGTCCGGCATGGCAATAGAGTTGCCGGTCTGGTTGCAAAGGGAGGGCCACTCGCGAACCATGTGTCACGAAGTGTTGGACGGGTGAATATGACCGTGAGTCGGGTCGGGAAGTCCAAACCCCCCAAGGTCGAAGAGATGCTGGGCCCTCTGGAAGCCGAAGTGATGAAGATCATCTGGGCCCGCGGCACGGCGTTGGTTTCGGAGGTCGAAGAAATCCTCAACAGGCGCCGGACTGTTCCGCTGGCCTACAAGACGGTGCTGACCATCTGTACGCGCCTGGGCGAGAAGGGAATTCTGAGTCACGAAAAAGAAGGCCGGGCCTTCCGCTTCTACCCCGCGATGACCGAGACCGAATTCGTCGCGGCGCAAGCCGCAAAGGCCACGGCGGCGTTGGTCAGCCGCTTCGGCGACGTCGTGCTGTCGACGTTCGTCGACCAGGTCGCCGCTGATCCCGACCAACTGGCCGCGCTCCGCAGGTTGGTGGACGGAGCCGTTCTCTCGGCTACGAAGGGCCGATGAACCGGTCGATGGCACCTTGGTCTTCGAAGAACACCGTGATCGCCTCCATCTTGTCGGCTGCGTTGAAGCGGACCACGGTGAGGTGATGCCCGCTGTACTTGCGACCCTCCACGTGGGCGTGCACCGTGGACAGGCCAGCGACGTGGTGCTCGCCGACCATCCAGTCGTCCCATTTGAATGCCGCAAACGTCCGACCGGTCACGTCGGCGAGCTTCAGCAGATGAGCGGCGACCTCTTGGGGGCCGGTGAAGGTCCCCGCCAGCTGATTCCTCCCCGGCACCGTGTAGACCACGTGTTCCGAGAGGAGGTGGGCGGCCGACCCGAGGTCGCCCCGCCCGATGCGTGTCAGAAAGTCCTGGGTGGCGACCAGTCGGGTGTGACGGGTCGACTCGGACACGTCCCCTCCCTCAGCTGACGGCGTGCCGCGGACGCTTCACCCCAGCCCCAAGAACTTCATGGTGGCGTCGATCGCACCGAAGTCCGACGGCGTGGCGAAGTGGTCAACCCCCGGCAGCATCACCAACGTCGCCGACGGCAGTTCGGCCACCAGGCGGTCGGCTCGTCCCCCCATGTCGCGATCTCCGAGCACGACGAGGACGGGGCACGTCACCGCGGCGAGGTCCTCCGTTCGAACCGGGCTCCGGCGCCTACGGAGGAAGGCGGACAGTGACTGGGGATCGTTGCCGGCCGACAGGGCCAGCCGGTGGAACAGGCGAGCCTGTATGTCATCGGGCTCTTCGTCGCTCTCGAGTGCGCCCACGAGGGCGCTGGGGTCGCCGGAATCGAAGACGTGGTCGCTCAGGCCGAGAAGGACGATCCTGTCGAAGCGACCGGGGTGCCCGATGGCCAGGCGCAGCACGAGATCGGCCCCGGCCGAGAATCCGACGGCCGGAACCGGAGTCTCCGGTGGCAGCGCCCGGAACAGCTGGGCCTCCACGTCGTCATATGCCCGTGGATCGGTCAGGCGGGGCGACGATCCGTGGCCCGGGAGGTCGATCTCGGGGACCTTGCAACCGAAGTCGGCCAGGATGTCCACCCAACCGGTCTGTCGCCAGCCGTGGTCGAACGACGATGCGAACCCGTGGAGCAGGACGACCGTCGTGGGCGGCTCAGGCATGTCGGTTCCAAAATAGCGGATCGAAGGTGACGCGGGTCGATCCGTTCCGCCTCTTCGCCCGTACTCCTCACCATGAGCGAAGGCGCGATCGCCACCGGTCGTCTCGAAGGGATCCGGGTGGGGCCCTGGTGTGCCGTCATCGCCCTCGGCCTCATGTCGGCCTGGCTGGGACTGGTGGGCCTCGGGGCACTCAGCGCCGCCGGTGACCTCTCCGGCGCCCTGGCGACCGCACGGGCCCACTCGGCGGGCCCCGCCCTGTTCGCCTTCGTGGCCGTGGTCCTGCTCGCCGAGCGCCTCTGGCCGGCCGTCGAACGACCGCTGCTGGCCCGGGCGCACATCGTCGACGCGGCCTACCTCGTCCTCTTCGCCGCCGTCGTGTTGCCCCTGCTCACCCTGGTCCAGACCGGATTCGCCGTGGAGGTCGCCCGGCACGCCGGATTCCTGATCGTGAGTCGGTTGGGCGCCCTGCCCCAGGTGGCGGTGGTCGTGGTGATCCTGATCGCCATCGACGGGATGAACTGGGCGGCACACCTGGCCAACCACCGCTCGCTCGCCCTGTGGCGACTCCACGCCCTCCACCACTCCCAGGAGGACATGAGCGTGCTCACGACGTTCCGTACTCACCCCCACGTGCTCGCCTCGTATCTTCCGGCGCTGGTCCCCGCGCTGCTCCTGGGGTCGAGCGGTGCGGTTCCCGAGGCGGCCGTCATCGCCTACGCCTGCCTGGTCACCCTGTCGCACGCCAACCAGCGTTGGAGCTTCGGGCCGTTGGCAAGGGTCATCGTCAGCCCCGCCTACCACCGGCTTCACCACGCCGAGGTCCCCGGCGACGGCGGCGCGCGGTGAACCTCGGATTCGTCCTGGTCTGCTGGGATCAGCTCTCAGGTCACGCCGTCCTCCCGATCCGGGGTGCCCGGCCGTGCCGGACCGGGATAGCGGGACGGCCGGTCCCCCTCGAACAGTCCGCGCCGGCGTCGGGCGTCCCGCGAGTCGTCGTGGCCCAACTCGCCCAGCCGTTCCGGCTGCGTTCCGCCACCGACGGCGCATCGTGACCGTCGCGTCGGGTCGACTGGGCAGGGCCTCCGAGCAGCTCCGAGCGACCCGGGAGGCGCCCCTCTCCCTCGATGTGGCGCTGCTGGTGGCCCGGACGGCCCTGGCCTGGATCTTCGTCTACCACGGGGCGCATACCCTCTTTGGAGCCTTCGGCGGTTCGGGCATCCACCCCCAAGCGCTGTACTTCGCTCACGTGGCCCACCTCCAACCGGCGACCTTCTTCGCCGTGCTGGGTGACATCATCGAATGCTTCGGAGGTGCGGCGGTGGGAGTGGGCATCGTCGGCCGCCCGCCCGCGCTGGCCTGCTGGGCGACACGGTCATCGCCATGGTGACCGTCACGTTCCGTCACGGCCTCATCGGGAGCGCCGCCCAGTCGGGCTACGAGCTCAACCTCGCTCTCGCCGCCCTTGCCCTCGTCGTCGTCCTGCTGGGCACGGGCCGCTTCTCGCTCGACGTGGTGCTACGAAGGCTCTTCAAGGGGTAGTTGGCATCTCCCCGGGGGCCTGGTGTGTCTAACGTGGGGCTGGTGGCCGCCACGACGCAATGAGCCTGGCCGGCGGTCTCCTCTTGGCGCTGGCGGCGGCCCTGGCCCTCAATGTGGGGTTCTTCGTCCAGCACGGGGCCACGCACACCATGCTCTCGTTGACGCCCCGGCGCCCGATCCGCTCGGTGCGCCTGCTGGTGACGAATCGGCAGTGGTTGATCGGCTACGCCACCGGGTGGGTCGGATGGGGTCTCTACATCGCGGCGCTCAGCTTGGCCCCGCTCTCGTTGGTGCAGGCGGTCGCCGCCGGCGGTGTCGGCGTGCTGGCCATGCTGGCCCACCGGCTGGGTACGCCCCTGGTGCGGCGGGAACGCGTCGGGGCGTGGGTGGCGGTCGGGGGCCTGCTCCTCCTGGGCGCGTCGCTGACCAGCGGAGCCCCGGCATCGACGGCGCGCAGCGCGTCACTGCTCGTCGCCACCGGCGTCGGGGCGGGACTGGCCGCGCTGCTGGTCTGCTTCCGGGCGAGGACGGGACGACCGGCGGCCGCGCTCGGCGGCGCGGCCGGGATCCTCTTCGGGGTCGGGGACCTGGCCACCAAGGGCGCGGTCAGCGGGAACGGGCCGGTGTTCATCGTGGTACTCGGTGTGTGCACGGCTCTGGCCTTTGTCCTACTCCAGCTGGCGTTTCAGCGGGGGCGAGTCCTGGAGACGGCCGGCCTCTCCACGCTGGTGAACAACATCATCCCCATCGCCGGTGGGCTTTTTCTGTTCCACGAGGCGCTTCCCGGCGGTGCGGCCGGGGTGGCCAGGCTGGCCAGCTTCGCCGCCGTCGTGGCCGGTGCCGTCCTGCTGGCCCGCGCGCCGGGGTCGCCGGTGGTCGAGCAGGTGGACCGGGACGGCCCGGCCGCGTACGACGGGTCGCCCTCGGCCTGACCGCCGTCGGGCAGGCCCCGTGCGGCACGACCCTGTGCGTGGTGCCGACCGTTCCCCGTCATGAACCGACCCGCATCGCCACCGTCCGAGCCGGAGATTGAGGTCGCGGTCCTCGGTCCGATCGAGATCCGGGGAGCGGCCCGGGCCTTTTGCCGGGCGTCGGCTAGGGAGCTCGTGGTGTACCTGGCCTTCCACCGGCACGGAGTGCGCAACGACGTGTGGGGGGAGGCCCTCTGGGCCGACCGGTGTGTGGCTCCCTCCACACTCCACTCCACGGCGTCGGCCGCCCGGCGCGCGCTGGGGCGATCGGACAAAGGGGTCGAGCACCTACCGCGCAGCGGGCGACGGCTGCGGCTGGGCGACACCGTGCGCACGGACGTGGAGCGATTCTCCCGGGGCGCCGCAGATCCCGATCCGGCCGCGTGGAAGGAGGCACTCGGTCTGGTACGCGGACGACTCTTTGATGGTCTCACCCTCACCGACTGGGCGATTCTGGAGGGCATCCAGGCCCAGGTCGAGTCGATGGTCGTCGACACGGCGTTGAGGGGGGCCGAACACGCCCTGCTGCTCGGCCGGGGCGAGGAGGCCGAGTGGATGATCCGGCGTGCCCTGCGGGTCTGCCCCTTCGACGAACGGCTCTACCGCGCCTTGCTCCAGGCCGCGGAGGTCATGGGGAACCGGGTCGGAATGCGGCTCGCCGTTGCGGAGCTGCTCCGTGTGACCGGGGACGGCGGGCATCCCGGCACCATGGCGTCGTTGTTGGAGCAGGCGCCGCGGTGGGCGCCTGCAGCCGGCGGGGGTCCCGCAAGGCTGTAGGGTTTCGTCCCGCCATGGCCAGAAGCTCCTCGGGTAAGTCCGTCGCCCGCGCTGCCGCGACGGGGGGCGGCGCGTCCTATCGAGGGCAGATGCCGGTAAACTGGTACGCCGCGCTGGTGGTGATCGTCATCCTGGGCCTCGGTTCGGTGGCGTGGGCTCGGTACGACTACACGAAGACCACCACCTCGACGACCGAGCCGTTGGTCGGGCAGACCTGGCATGCCGGCCTGGCCTTCGACATCTGCGGCACGACCGAGCCCGCCCTTCCGGCCAGCCCATCGAGCTCGAGCGGCGGTCTCACCACGACCGGCAGCGGCGTCCTGCTCATCGCGCCCAAGACCAGTGCTGAAGCGGGGAACAACGCCACCCTGGGCAAGTTCGCCTCGGAGTACACCGGCCTGACATTGACCAACTCCGCCGTGCAGTACCCCGGCGGCACCGAGTACAAGAATGGCCAGACGTGCGCCGCCGGCACGCCGGACGCAGGCGAGAAGGGCGTCGTCCGGGTCCGGTCGTGGTTGCTGTCCAGCAAGAGCGGCAGCAGCAGCAGCGAGCTGTCGCAGGTCGGCGGGGCGTACTCCTCGGCGCCGGCCGACCTGAAACTGCGCAACAGCCAGCTGATGACCGTAGGGTTCGGACCGACGACCCAGGCACTGCCCAAGGTGCCGGCGACGACGGAGCTGGCTGTGTTGCAGGCCATCGAGGGCACGTCTACCCCCACCACCGCCACCACTGCCCCGACGACCACGACGACGACAGGGGTGAATGTGACCACCACCACCAAGCCGTCGAGCTAATGAAGGCGGTCGTCCTCGTGGGAGGCGAGGGGACCAGGCTCCGTCCCCTCACCCTGTCGATCCCCAAGCAGATGCTGCCCATCGTCGGCGTGCCGATGATCGAGAGGGTGCTGACCTACCTTCGATCGTACGGAGTGGACGAGGCGATACTGTCGCTGGGCTACCTCCCGGACGCGTTCAGGGAGGCGTACCCCGACAGCCGGGCCGCGGGGGTCAGTCTGGCCTACGCCGTCGAGCCCGAACCCCTCGACACGGCCGGTGCCGTGCGTTTCGCAGCCGTGTACGGAAAGGTCGATGACACGTTCGTGGTTGTCAACGGCGACGTCCTCACCGACCTCGACCTCGGCTCCCTGGTCGACTTCCACCGCACGAGCGGGGCGGAAGGGACCATCGCCCTGCACCCGGTGGCCGACCCTTCGTCGTTCGGCGTGGTGCCTACCGACGAGGACGGACGTGTGACGGCCTTCGTCGAGAAGCCGGCGCGCGACGAAGCCCCTACCAACCAGATCAATGCCGGCACCTACGTGCTCGAACCCTCGGTGCTGGACCGGATCCCCGCCACAGGTCGCGTGTCGATCGAGCGCGAGACCTTCCCGGCCATGGCGCGGAGCGGCGTACTCTTCGCGCGCTCGGACGACGGCTACTGGCTCGATACGGGAACGCCGGCGGCGTACCTGCAGGCCAACCGCGACCTGGTCTCGGGACAGCGGGTGGGGGAGCTGGCGCCGGGCCTGCGCGACCGCGGTGACGAGATCTACGTCGAAGGGAGCGGTGAGATCACAGGAAAGGTGGTGGGTCCCTCGGTTATCTTTCGAGACTGTGAGATCGCCGAGAGCGCCCGGGTGGAGCGCAGCGTGCTGGGCGCCGGTTCGGTGATCGAGGCCCGCGCCGTCGTCGTGGACTCCGTGCTGATGGACGGCAGCCACGTGGCGGCCGATGCCAAGGTCGCGGGCTCCATCTTGGGACCGCGCGCCACCGTGGGGCAACGGGGCGATGTCCGACCCATCTCGGTGTTGGGTGCGCACTCCATCGTCGCCTCGGGGATGGTCGTCGACGGCGAACGCGTCGCAGGGTAGGAAGTCCCACATGCGCACGATGGTGACCGGTGGAGCGGGGTTCATTGGCTCGACCCTGGTGGACCGGCTCCTCGTCGAGGGCCACGAGGTCGATGTCATCGACGACTTCTCCACCGGGTCGCTCTCCAATCTGGCCGACGCCCGGGCGGGTGCGGGGAGGGCCCTCAACATTCACCACCTCGACATCACCGCTCCGGCGGTGATCGACCTGATGGTCCGGCGCCGTCCCGAGCTCGTCTTCCACCTGGCCGCCCAGGCGGACGTGCGGGTGTCCGTGGCCCGACCGGCCTTCGATGCCGAGGTGAACATCGTCGGATCCCTCCACGTCCTCGAGGGCGCTCGACAGGCGGAGTCCGAACGGGTGATCTTCGCCGCCAGCGGGGGGACCCTGTACGGCGAGCCCGTCCCCGAGGACCTACCCGTGCGCGAGGCCCATCCCCAGCAGCCACTCTCGCCCTACGGGGTCTCGAAGAAGGCGGTGCTGGACTACCTGGTGGCCTACCGTGAGCTGCACGCCCTGGAGTTCTCCGCCCTCGCCCTGGCCAATGTCTATGGCCCCCGCCAGAACCCCCACGGGGAGGCCGGCGTGGTGGCCATCTTTGCCGATCGCCTGCTCAGACGCGAGCCGGTCACGATCTTCGGCGACGGGGGGCAGACGCGGGACTTCGTCTATGTGGACGACGTCGTTGACGCCTTCGTCCGGGCGGCGTCGCGTGGGGGAGGGCTGGTCTGCAACATCGGTACCGGCAAGGAGACGTCGGTGAACGAGCTCTACACCACCATGGCCGAACAGGTCGGTACGGTGCCGGCACCGGTCATGGCCCCCCTGCGCCAGGGTGAGCTGCTGCGTTCGAGCCTCGACATCGAACGGGCGTCAATTCAACTCGGGTGGCGGCCCTGGACCCAACTGGCCGACGGGACCCGTGCGGTGGTCGAGTTCGTGCGCCGGCAGCTGGCCTGAGGAGGGCTCAACGGAAGAGGTCCTCCTCCGGCGGCCGCACGATCTCGGCCCGCACCGAGGAGCGGCGGAGCCAGCCATCGGGAACGCCGCGGACGAGGGCGGCGGGGATGCCCCGGTCCTTGCCCATGACGAGCTCCGCGGCCGACGCCAGCTCGTCGACCACACAGACCTCGGTGGCCATCAGCTCGCGACCGTTGGCATCGGCCGTTCCCCGCAGATCGACGACCGCAGCGATACCGGCGCAGCCGATGGCCACGTCGGTCACGCCGCGACGCCATGTCCGGCCGAAGGTGTCGGAGATGATCACTCCCACATCGACGGCCAGGAGGGCGCGTAGACCGGAGCGGATCCGGCGCGCCGAGCGGTCGGCATCGTCCGGCAGGAGGGCGGCGGTGCCCAGTGCGACGTTGGACAGATCGACTCCGGCGTTGGCGCAGATGAACCCGTGTCTGGTCTCGCTGATGATGAGGTCGCCGCGACGACGGACGATGCGCACCGACTCCCGCTCGACCAAGGCGGCCTTGGCCGCCGGATCGTCGGGGTCGATGGGGACCAGGCGCCCCTCGGCCTTTGAAACCACCTTCTGGGTGATGACCAGCACGTCGCCTCCGCGCAGGTCGGGCCCGTCGGGCACGGCCGGCGCCAGGGCGCCGGCCACCACGCGGGCCAGATCGGCACCGGGCGTGACCTCGCCGATACCGGCGAGGGGAACGATGGTGATCCCCTCAGACACGGCCGCCCATCACCACCGTGGCCAGGTCGGCGGCCCGCGCGGCGGAGTCCATGATCGTCGGGGCCACGACGCAGCGCAGGCCTTCCTTCTCGACGGCCGGAGCGCTCGCCCGATCCGCCTCGTCAATGACGAGGGTGCCGACCCAGGGCGCGTACAGGCGCGCCACACCGACAACCGACGGTTCCGTCCCCAGCTCGGCCATCAAGCGGTCGGCCGGGCCCTTGAGGGCGGCACCGCGCACGATCGGGGAGACCGCGGTGATGTCGTCCCGGCGCGCCGCGAGCACGGGGAGGACTCCTCCCACGGCGAGGAGCGGTCCTATGGAGACGATCGGATTCGACGGGCAGACCACGATCTGCTCGGCGTGTGCCAGCGCGTCCACAACGGGCGCGCTGGGGCGGGCGCTCTCTGCGCCGGCGAAGCGGACGGCGCTCACCGCCACGGCGTGGCGGAGGCGGACGAAGTAGTCCTGAAACGCCACCTCGGTGCCGGGCGGTCCCAGCTCCGTCTCCGCCGCCAGGGTCAAGCGGGTCCGCACCGGATCGTCGGTGACCGGGAGAAGGCGCACGTCGATCTTCCGGCGGGCGGCGATACGAGCCGTGACCTCGGTGAGGGAGTCGCCCGCCCGGAGCCGTTCGGTGCGGAAGAGATGGGTGGCCAGATCGCGATCGCCGAGGCGGAACCAGCTCTCCCCTCCCAGTGCGGCCAGCTCCTCCATGACGGTCCAGGTCTCTCCGGTCACGCCCCAACCGGTCTCCCGGTTGTCCATGCCGGCCAGCGTGTAGGTGATGGTGTCGAGGTCGGGACTGATGTGCAGACCGTGGAGGACCGTGTCGTCGCCGACGTTGACGATGGCCGTGATGGACCGAGGAGGGACCACACGGACCAGTCCGGAGAGCATCCGAGCAGCACCAACACCGCCGCAGAGGGTGACGAGCACGGTGCGAGCATAGAAGGCGGCCCCGAAGGGCCGATCGGGGTGATCGCTGCACCGCGCTTTGCTACGATCTGCGGCCCCATGTCGGTGGCCAGCGTCTTCCCGAGCCGCGTGGTCCGGTGGGCGGTGTGCAAGGCTCCGTCGGTGCCGCATGCCGCCAACCCATGCGCAGCCGCATGAGCAGCGGAGCTGCAGCGGGGCCGCCACTCCGGGTGGCGATCGACGCCACGCCGCTGCTGGGTGTGCCGACCGGGGTCGGCGCCTTTTGCGGAGGAGCGCTCGAGGCCCTGGGGCGGCGGTCGGACCTCGACGTGCGCGCCTTCGCCGTCAGTTGGCGCAGGCGGCGGGGGATAGAGGCGAGGCTGCCGGCCAGCGTCGTCGCAGTCCGGCGCCCGATGCCCGCCCGCCCGCTGCACGCACTGTGGCGTCGCGGCTCCCTGCCCCCCCTGGAGTGGTTCGTCGGGCGGGTCGACGTGGTGCACGGGACGAACTTCGTCGTGCCGCCGACCAAGAGCGCGGGAATGGTGGCCTCTGTGCACGACCTCACGCCGCTGCACCATCCTGAACTCTGCAACGAGGCCACACTGGCCTACCCCGAGCTCATACGCCGGGCGCTGCGGCGGGGCGCGTGGGTGCACACGGACTCCGCCTTCGTCGCCGGCGAGGTGGTGGAGGCCTTTGGCGCCGCCCCGGACCGCGTCCGGGTGGTGGCGCCGGGCGTGCCCCCCTTGCCCGCCGTGGCGCCGGGCGCCTCGCGTGCCGTCGTCGAGCCACTCCTGCCCAAAGGCACCGAGCGGTTCATTTTGGCCGTCGGCACCGCCGAGCCCCGCAAGGACCTCCCCGGCCTTGTGCGAGCCTTCGGCGAACTGGCCGATCGCCACGCCGATCTCGCCCTGGTGTTGGCCGGCCCGCCCGGCTGGGGCGAGGATGCACTGCTGTCGGCCATAGGGCAGTCGAAGGCGGGGGCGCGAGTGGTGCGGACGGGGTGGCTGGAGCCCCCCGCGTTGGCTGCCCTTCTCGGGGAGGCGGCGGTGCTCGCCTTCCCCTCGCTCTACGAGGGATTCGGGTTCCCGCCGCTCGAGGCCATGGCATCGGGTGTCCCGGTGGTCGCCACCCGCGCCGGATCGCTCCCCGAGGTCCTGGGCGACGGGGCGTCGATGGTCGACGTGGGGGATCGCGACGGGTTGGTGCACGCCCTCGACCGCGTTCTCTGCGACGCCGCGTTCCGCCAGCGCCTGGTGGCCGCCGGCGCACAACGGGCGGCGTCGTTCAGCTGGGAGCGCTGTGGGGCCGGACTGGCGCAGCTCTATCGCGACGTGGCGGATGACCGCGGCCGCTGACTGGGGCCCACCGAGGGTGCTCGTGGTCGTCGAGCAGCTACGACGGGCCGTTCCCGGCGGCATCGGCACGTTCACCCGGGGCTTGTTGGGCGGGCTGGCCCAGTGTGGGGACGAGGGGGACGGGGTCGATGTCAGCCTCCTGGCCAGCCGGACCCCGGGCGCTCTCTCACGGAGGACACCGGCCGACCCGCTGGCTCGCTTGGGCCGCCCGCTCGCCCTGTCGCGGCTTCCGGGACCGCTCCTGACGCGGGCCTGGGACCATGGCTGGGTGCGCGCGCCGGGGGGGTACGACATCATGCACGCGGTCTCCCTGGCCTTCCCGCCCTGCCGAGCGGGCGGCGGGACGCGCCCGGTGGTCACCGTGCACGACATGGCCTGGCGGCGCCGGCCCGAGGGCGCCACGGCCCGGGGCGCGGCGTGGCACGAGGCGGCGTTGCGCCGGGCCCGTGACTCGGACGCCGCGCTGGTCGTGACCTCGAAATTCGTGGCCGCCGATCTGATTGGTGACGGCGTGGACGTCGACCGCATCACCGTGGTGCACGGGGGCAGCGACCACCTGCCGCCCCAAGACCCCGCCGGGACCGACGCGCTGCTCGGGAGTCTCGGGGTGGAGGGGGACTTTCTCCTCACGGTAGGCACGCTCGAGCCGCGCAAGAACATCGCCCGGCTCGTGCAGGCGTACGACCGGGCGCGTCCCGCCTTCCCCGAGCGGTGGCCGTTGGTGATCGTGGGGCCGGAGGGGTGGGGACCGGATCTGCTGGCGGGCCGCGACCGGGAGGGGGTGGTCTACGCCGGTGAGGTCGACGCCGCTGTCCTCGCCGGACTGTACCGACGCGCCCGGGCCTTTGTGTACGTTCCCCTGACCGAAGGCTACGGGCTGCCGCCGCTCGAGGCCATGCGCGCCGGGACGCCGGTGGTCGTGGCCAACGAGGTGCCCAGTGTGGTGGACCTCGATGAGCCCGATCCGCCGCCCGCCCTCGTGGTCGACCCCTTCGACGTCGAGGACATCGCCGGGGCACTGACGACCATCATGACCGATGACGCCGTCCGTGCCGACCTGACGGCGCGCGGGGAAGCGCACTGGCGCTCCCGGACCTGGCGGGACGTGGGCCGCCAGCACATCCGGCTGTGGCGGTCACTGGCGTGAGCGGCCGGTTGGCGCTGACCCTGGACGTCTCGGCCGTCCCGCTGCGCCCCGGAGGGGCGGGGCACTACACCATTGCGTTGGCGCGCGGCCTCAGCGCGCGCCAGGACATCGCACTGACCATGGTCTCGCGGCGCGGCGACGAGGGGCGGTGGCGGGCGGTCGGGGCCGACGCGGCCCGGGTGGTGGGCGCCGTCCCCGCCCGTCGTCCCGGTCGCCTCGTCTTCGAGCAGGCACGCTTCCCGAGGCTCCTCGGCGCGCTCGGGGTGGACGTGCACCATGGCCCCCACTACACCATGCCCGAACGTGCGCCCGTGCCGTGCGTCGTGACCATTCACGACTGCACATTCTTCGACCACCCCGAGTGGCACGTCCGGTCGAAGGCACTGCTCTTCCGCCGGGCCATTCGACACGCCTGCCTGCATGCGGGCGCTCTCGTGTGTGTGAGCGAGGTCACCGCCAGCCGGGTGCGGGCGTGCTGCGACGTGCGGGCCCCGATCGTGGTCGCCCCCCACGGGGTGGACCACGCCCGCTTCACGGCCAGCGAACCGGCACCCGGTGCCGATCGCGCCCTGCTGCAGGAGAGCGGGATACCCGCTGACCGCCCGCTCGTCGCCTTCGTGGGCACGCTCGAGCCCCGCAAGAGGGTGGCATCGCTCGTGTCGGCCTTCGACCTGGTGGCCGAGGCCCAGCGCGACGCCGTACTGGTCCTGTGCGGGCAGATCGGCTGGGGTCTGGCCGAGACCGAACGGGCCCTGGCCCGCGCCCGGCACGGCGACCGGATCGTGCGGGTGGGCTACCTGCCCGACATGGCGGTACCGGCACTTCTGCGACAGGCCACGGTGGTGGCCTACCCGGCCGTCGAGGAGGGATTCGGCCTGCCGGCCCTCGAGGCGCTGGCCTGCGGCGCTCCCCTGATCACCACCGAGGGCACGGCGATGGCCGACGTGGCGGGCGGGGCGGCCGACCTGGTCGGCCCGGGCGATGACGCGGCGCTGGCCGATGCCCTGGGGCTCGCCCTCGAGCAAGGGAAGGCGGCGCCCGAGGTGCTCCGACGGCGGTCGCTCGGTCTGGCGGTGGCCGCCGGCTACACCTGGACCTCCAGCGTGGCGCGGCACGTCGAGGCCTATGAGTTGGCCCTCGGGCCCCCGAAGTAGGGTTTCATCAATGCGCGCGCTGATCACCGGTGGAAAGGGATTCGTCGGCCAGTGGCTGGCGGCGCACCTCGAGGACTCCGGCGACGAGATCGTGGTCACCGACATCGACACCGACATCACCGACGGGGCGGCCATGCGCAGGGTCGTGGGCGAGACGTCCCCCGAGGCGATCTACCACCTGGCGGCCATGACCCACGTCGGCGAGAGCTGGGAGAACCCGAGCGAGGTCCTCAAGGTCAACGTGCTGGGGACCGCCGAGGTCCTGGCGGCCGCCCGCACCCTCCCGAGCCCGCCGGTGGTCCTGGTGGTGAGTTCGGCCGAGGTGTACGGCGCGGTCAGCCCCGAACAGCTGCCGTTGGGAGAGGACACGCCGACGGCGCCGGCGACGCCGTACGCGGCGAGCAAGCTGGCGGCGGAGGCTGTCGCCCTGCAGGCGTGGCGTGGCTACCACCAGCCGGTCATCGTGGTGCGGGCGTTCAACCACATCGGGCCCGGACAGTCGCCCAACTTCGCCGTCCCGGCGCTGGCCAAGCGCATCGTCGACGCTCGGAGGTCGGGATCAGACGCGCTGCGGGTGGGCACCTTGACCACGAGGAGGGACTTCACCGACGTGCGCGACGTCGTGGCGGCCTACCGGCTCTTGGTCTGGCACGGAGCTCCGGGCGGCGTCTACAACGTGTGCTCCGGGCGGGATGTGGCCATCTCCGAGGTGGCCCAGAAGCTGCTCACCCTGGCTCACGCGAAGCTCGAGCTGGTGACAGATCCCGACCTGGTGCGGCCCGTGGACGTGCCCGTCCTGCGCGGCGATCCCACCCTCTTGCACACCACGACCGGCTGGGCTCCCTCCATCCCCCTGGCGACCACCCTGGCCGACGTCCTGGCCTCCTGGGAGGCGGACTGACCCTCTCACGTCCCCGGGCGGGGCCGCTCAGGTCGAGGCGACCCTCTGGCGGATCTGGCTCCGCACCTCGCGCGACTGGTCGAGCGCCTTGGTGGTCAGCTGTGTGACCGCGGTGGGCAGTTGCTCCTCCAGCGGCCGGATGCTGGTCTCGATCAGCTGTGTCGCCGTCTCGAGCAGCTCGTCGAGCTGCGCGATGCCCTTGATCACCTCGGCGCGCACCTCGCTCAGGTGCTGCTCCCGGGCGAGCTGGTTCTGCAGCTCGACCCGCTGCACCTGGGCCCGCTGGTAGCCCAGAACACCGAGGCCGACCGCCACGTAGGCGAGGTCCCGGGCCAGGTCCGCCACCCCCTTTGACAGCGCGCTCACACTTGTCATCTCAGCCATTCTGCGCCTCCTGGCTCGCCTCGTCTCGTTGATACAACAGTATCGCTTTTGTTAAACAGTTGCAAGCGAACGACGGCCCTGCCCCCACCCTCATCCACGGACCGGAACCGGTTAGCGTCAAGCACCCTATGGACGCCCGAGTACCGGCAGTGGTGGCGGTCATTGTGACGACGGGGGAGAGTCCGTGGTTGGAAGAGACCTTGTCGTCCCTTGCCGCACAGCACTACCAGGAGCTGTCGGTCCTGGTGCTGGTCTCCGGCGACGAATCGGACCCGACACAGCGGGTTGGCCGGATATTGCCCGAAGCCTTCGTGCGCCTGCTGCCCGGACGGCCGGGCTACGCCGCGGCCAGCAACGAGGCGCTGGGCATGGTCGAGGGTGCCACGTTCTTCCTCCTCTGTCACGACGACTGCGTGCTCGACCACGACGTCGTGCACAACATGGTCGAGGAGTCGTTCCGCTCGAACGCCGGCGTCGTGTCCCCCAAGTTCGTCAATTGGGACGATCCCTCGGTCCTGCTCCACGTGGGCATGTACTGCGACAAGACGGGAGCGGTGGTCGACCGGATCCAGGACGGCGAGGTCGACCACGGCCAACACGACGCGGTGCGCGACGTCTTCGTCGCGCCGGGTGGCTGCGTCCTGATCCGCGCCGATCTGTGGCGGGAGCTCGAGGGGTTCGATGCCGGCATCGTGGCCATGGGGGAGGACCTCGATCTCTCCTGGCGAAGTCAGGTGGCCGGGTCGCGTGTGGTCGTGGCCCCCGCGGCCCGGGTGCGCCACCGTGAGGCGGTCGCCAGCGGGCTCTTGCCGCTGACCGCCGCCGCGGCCCAGGAGAACGGGCGTCCGATGACGCTGCAGGCCCTGCAGCGCCGACACGAGCTGCGCACCGTCTTGAAGTGCTACACGTGGTTCCACCTCATCCGGGTCCTCCCTCAGGCGGCGATACTCGCCATCGGCGAATGTGTCGTGGCCGTGCTGGCGCGCGACCCGCAGAGAGCCAGAGCGGTGGCCGGCGCGTGGCTGTGGAACGGACGGCACCACGCCGAGCTGCGGGCGCCCCGCCGGCAGCTGGCGGCCCATCGCCTGTTCCCCGACGCCGAGGTGCGGCGCTTGCAACTCCACGGGAGCGCCCGGCTCTCTCGCTATGTCTCGCGACTGTCCCACCAGGGGTTCGAAGCGGCCAACGCCGTCGTTTCGTCACGCGCCGTGCCGCTGTTGCAGCACGAGAAGCCGGCGCGTCCCGCGCTGACCGACAGTGTCGGCGCCGCGTTCAGCGAGGACGCCGACTTCGACGACCTCGACGACCTGGGTCACCTCTCGGGGCGTGACCGCTCGGGCGTCCAGGGCCTTCGTTCGTTCCTGAGCACGGGTCGCCAACGCTCCGTGGCCATGGTGGTGGCCGCGCTCGTGGTCGTGGTCGGCACCAGGGGGCTCTTCTTCGGAGCCTTGCCGACCGTGGGCCAGCTGGCGCCCTTGCTCAGATGGTCGTCCAGCTGGCTCCACTTCTTCTCGGGATGGCAGCCCTCCGGAGTGGGGACTACCGCTCCCGCCTCGCCCGCCTTCGGGATCGTGGCCCTGGGGGGCACGGTGCTCTTGGGGTCGATGGGGCTGGTGCAGAAGGTCCTGCTGCTGGGGTGCCTCCCGCTGGGCGCGCTGGGCCTCTCGCGCTTCATGCGTCCCCTGGTCTCGCCTCGGGCACGGGTGGTGGCGACGGTCATCTATCTCGGCCTGCCGCTCCCCTATGCGGCGGTGGGCACCGGGCGCTGGGACGGTCTGGTGGCCTACGCCGCGCTCCCCTTCATTTTGGCGCGACTGGCCCGAGTGGCCGGCATGGCCCCCTTCGACCAGGTCGTCGGCCGGGGTTGGCGGGCGGGGCGCTCCGGACAGATCGCCGTGCTCGGCGCCATCCTCGCGGCCGGCATGTCCTTCGCTCCCGCCCTCCTGCCGATGACGCTGCTGTGCGCGGTGGCGATGGCCCTCGGCTCCGCCCTGATGGGGCAGCGGGAGCACATCGGTCGCGTGCTCGCCGCCGCCGCCGTCGCCTGTGGGGTGGCCGCCTTGCTGTGCGCTCCCTGGGTGGTGGGGACCCTTTTGGCCGGCCATCACGCGCTGGAGATCTTCGGTCTGCCCATCTCCCCGGCGTCGGCGCCGGGCTGGGGCGAGGTGACCAGGTTCGCTGTGGGCCCGACGGTCCGATCTCCACTGGTGTGGCTCCTGGTTGCCGCAGCGGCACTCCCCCTGTTGTTGGGGAGGGGGCTCCGCCTGGTCTGGGCCACCCGGCTGTGGGCGATGGCATGCCTGTCGTGGGTCCTCGCCTACGCCGCCACCCACGGATGGACCGGCAGCTTCACGCCGTCGGAGACGGTCGTCTTGGTGCCGGCGGCGATCGCCGTCGCCGGTGGCATCGGGCTGGGGATCTCGTCGTTCGAGAATGACCTGGTCGGGCGGGCCTTCGGGTGGCGCCAGGTCGTCAGTGGGCTCGCCCTGATCGCCGCCACGCTGGGTCTGCTCCCAGCGGTCGCCGGGGCGGCCAACGGCCGCTGGGGTCTGCCGTCGAGCGGGGTCGAGCAGCCGCTGGCGTTCGTGAACCGGGAGGGCAGTGGGGGGACGTTCCGCATCCTGTGGCTGGGCGACCCCCGTGCGCTGCCGGTGGGCGGCTGGTCGGTGGAGCCAGGACTCTCCTACGCCTTGACCGATCAGGGACTGCCCGACGCCGCCGACGTCTGGACGCCCGCCGGTCCCGGCCCGGCGCAGATGGCGTCCCGGGCCGTCGGACTGGCCATCGACGGAGGGACGGTCCACCTGGGGCAGCTCCTGGCGGCGCTGGGGGTGCGCTACATCGTGGTGGTGGACGGCGTCGATCCCGCCGCCACGCTGCCCGGGTCGGTCCAGGCGCCACCCCCCGCCGGGCTGCAGCAGGCCCTCTTGGACCAGAGCGACCTGCAGATCGTGTCGGGCCAGTTCGGCGTCCAGGTCTACAGGAACGAGCAGGTCGTTCCCGCCAGCGCGCAACGCCCGTCCCGGCTGGGGCCGATCGTGTCGACCTCGTGGCCGAGTCCCGCGGACATCGTGGGGTGGCGACCGGTGCTGGGCGGCCTGGCGAGCGGCCGTACAGCGAGCGGGGTGGTCTCCTCGGGCCCGGTGTATGCCGGCTACGCCCCTGCCGGGAGTCTCGAACTGACCGAGCACGGCCGGACCGTGGAACGGCGACCGGCGTTCGGGTGGGCGGCGCAGTTCCCTGCGGCGAGCGCGGGGTCGGCGACGCTGGCGCTGCGGCGGGCCCCGTACGTCCCCCTGGCCGTCCTGCTCGAGGTCCTGGCCTGGCTGGCGCTGGCCCTCGCCGTGCTGGGCTGGCCGCGTGCGCTCGGGCGCCGCCGGGTGGAACGGAGCGAACCGTGAGCCCGGCGCATCAGGCCGGGAAGCGACGGTGGCTCGTCCTCACCCTGGTGGTGGCGGTGCTCGCCGGGCTGGCCGTCGCTGCCCGCTCGCCGGGCAAGGGCTCGCCGGGTGGGCCCCCGCCGGAGTCGGCGGCGGCGGTCGGCGCCCCCGACGCCGAGTCCTCGGCCTGGTACTGCACGGGTCAGTCGACCGCCGCGGGGCAGGTGGCCCCGGGCTCGGTCATCCTGACCAATACCGGCCGGCGCGCGGTGACGGGCACGATCAGTGCGGTGACCGACACGGGGGCCAAGGTCGAGGCCGGAGTTTCGGTCGCTGCCCGGAGCCAACGGATCGCCGCCATCCCGGTCCCCGCGACAGGCAGCTGGATCTCCGAGGCGGTCGTCCTCTCGGGGGGCGGCGTGGCCGTCACCCAGGCCACCGACGGCCCGACGGGCTGGTCCCAGTCCCCCTGCCTGAGCAGCACGTCCCAGCAGTGGTACTTCCCCGGCGGGGTGACGACCGGGTCCGACGCGCTGTTCATCGCCCTCTTCAACCCGACCTCCACGCCCGACGTCATCGACCTGGGATTCGTCACCCCGACGGGGTCCGTCCACCCCATCAACTTCCAGGGCATCGTCTTGGAGCCCGGCCAGATGCAGGTGGAGAGCGTGGCCCCGTTCGTGCAGGAGAAGTCGAACGTCTCCACCACCGTCGTGAGCCGCACCGGCCGCGTGGTGGCGAGCGAGCTGCAGCTCTTGTCGGGGAACGGATCGGGACTGTCCATCGTGCCCGGTTCGCCGCGCCCCGAGGATCAGTGGACCATTCCCCAGAGCACCGAGGTCGCCGATGGATCGTCGTCCATCGACGTGTTCAATCCGGGGCCCACGACAGAGGACGTGACGGTGCGCATCCGGTTGAGCTCCGGTCCGGTGGCGCCGTTCGTGGACCGGGTGCCGGCGGGCTCGACGTGGGTGCTCCAAACGGCCACCCAGACGCGCATTCCCCAGGGTGACCCCTACTCCACGGCCATCGCGGCCCGGGGAGGTCCGGGAGTGGTCGCCGGCCGGATCGTCATCGCGCCGACCACGGCCTTCGCTCCCCAAGGGGGGCTCTCCACGGCGGTGGACGCCCTGACCTCGGCCTCCCCCAGCCTGCGGTGGGTGGTACCCGAGCCGCCGCTCCCCGGGGCGTCGCCACACGCGCTGGCCCTGACCAACCTGAGCGCCGGGCGCGAGACCTACGTGATCGACGCCATGGGGCCTTCCGGGCTCCGGACCATCGCCAAGGGTGCGATCGGGGCGTCCATGTCGCTCTGGCTCGGTTCGCCGGTCCTGTCCCGAGCGGGGCTCAGTCCCCTGATCGTCGGGGCGAGCGGTCGGGCGGCGGTGAGCGAGGACGTCGGCCCGACGGGCACCGTGGGAGTGGTGACCATGCCCGGGCTGCCGCTGCCGGCGGCGGCGGCAGCCGGGGGAAGCTGATCGTCAGAGGTTGTGCCGCTGCAGGCGCCGCCACGAGAGGCGACCGCCGATCACCACCGCCCCCACGCAGAGCAGCACGAAGAGGACGGGGCCGGCGATCCGAACCAGCCCCTCCATCCCGACGATGAAGCCGTGCACGCTGTCGTGCCAGGCCTTGGCCAAGCTGGAGCTCCGAACGGGGACGGGTGGGTGGTGGACGGGCCCGGCCTCACGGGCCGTCACGGTAAGCGTGGAGTACGCCGTCTCGCTCGAGAGGACCTGGAGCTGCCCCTGCAGCTGCTGGATCTGCGACTGGAGGCTATCCAGCTGTGCCTGCACGGCCAGCACGTCGCCGATGGAGGACGCCCTGGTCATGATGGTGAGGTACTGCTGCCTGCTGGCCTCCAGCGCGGTGATCTGATCCTGCAGGTCGACGTACTGGCCGGTGACGTCGGTGGCCTTGGTGGAGAGTTGGGAGGCCTTGCCCAGGGACTGCGCACCGGCGAGGGCCGCCGAGAAGCTCGCCACCGGGATCTGCAGCGTGATCGTCCCGCTCGGCGGCCCACCACCCGTGCCGCCCGACTGCGTCTGGAGGTTGGCCACGAAGCCGTCGTACTCGGCGGCCAGCGAGCTCAACTTCCCCATGGTCGCCGAGAGTGAGCCCTTGGCGACGGTGAGATCGAGTGAACCGGTCTGCTCGATCCTGGCCGACTGCCCGACCTCTCCCGCCGGGAGGGCCGGGGTGGTCGTGGACGGTTTCCCGGAGGTCGCTCCGGACGTGCCGGACGTGCTCGAAGCCGGAGGGGCTGCGGCGGCGGAGTTTCCGGACACAGCGCCGGTGGCGGGGGAGGCGGGGCTGAACGTCGGCGAACCGGCGTGTGCCGCCTTCGACGGGGCGCGCACCGGTGGGTTCGTGGCGGCGTTCGTGCCGGCCGGCGTGCCGGCCGCCGTGTGGGCGGCCGTGCGGTTGGCCGTGCGGTTGGCCGGCGTGCTGTTCCCCCACAGGACGGCCCCCCCGGCAAGGGCGAGGAGGAGGAGCACGGATGCCGCGACCGACAGCACACGATGCGAACGAACGACACCCTTCCAGGACCGAATCGTCGGGGCGGCGTCGCCCCGGCCAGCGGCGTCAGCGGCGTCGGCGGGGTCGGCGGGGCCCGCGGCGTCACTGGAGTCGGGAGGGTCGGCGAGGGCCTGACCACGCCCCGCCCCGCGGTCATCGCCCCCCTCGATGCGCTGCAGGATGTCGGCGGCCCCTCTCACCGGGACGGCGAACGAGTCGCCCGTCTCGTGGAAGGCTGCGCCGAGGATCTCGTCGTCGAGCATCGTCACCTCACGCCTCCACGGACTCGTCGATCGCGTCGTGGCCGGCCAGTGCCACCATGCTCGGGTCCTCGGCCAGGCGGCGGCGAGCCTCGTGCAGCCGGGACTTGACCGTCCCCTGGCGGCGGCCGATGGCCAGAGCGATGTCGCGCTCGCTCAGGTCGGCGTAGTAGCGCAGCACCACCGGCACCCGCAAGGAGACGGGAAGCCGCTGCAGCGCCCCGAGGACCGTCTCGGCCGTCTCGGAGCGCTGGGCGGCCATGGCGGGATCGTTGTCGTCGGCCGCCAGCTCGGCCAGCGGGCCGTCGCCGTCCCGACGATCGCGATGAGGGATCTCCTGGCGCAGCTTGGAATAGCACGAGTTGACCACCACGCGATAGAGCCACGGCTTGACGCTGGGAACCGACGTCAGCGAGTCGCGGAAGCGCCAGGCCCGCAGGAACGCCTCTTGGACCGCCTCCTCGGCGTCGGAGCGGTTACCGAGAATGAGGCAGGCCGTGCGAAAGGAGACGGCGTACCCGTCGTGAAGCCAGTCTTCGAGTCGCTGTTCCACCATCGCCCTCTATGACGCCCGACGGCACGAATCGGTTCGCGCCATCGTCCGACACCTAGGGCGTGGGAGCCCCCGAGGGGTCCTCGGGGGGAGGAGCGGCGGCCGGCCCCTCGGGCACGGGCCACTGCGGAGCCGGCCACTTCCCGGTCACCTCGTCACGCCGGGCGCTGGGCGCCACGGCCAGCCCCGCCGGCTCGGCCCCCGTGACGTGCGGCTCGTCGCCGTTTCCGTTGGACAGCGCGCCGTTCACGAACTGCGGAACCGCCTTGGCGCCCTCGGTGTGGACGGGCTCGCCGTAGGCCTCGTCGACCAGCCGGTTGACCTCCCGCCCATCGATGATCTCGTTGTCCAAGAGGGCCCGGGCGATGGCGTTGAGGCCACCGCGGTGCTTGCTGAGGACCTCCATCGCCCGCTCCTCCTCGGCCCGGAGGATCCGTTCGACCTCGTCGTCAATGATCTTGGAGGTGTCCTCCGAGTAGTCGCGCGTGTGCATCAGGTCCTCACCGAGGAAGACCTGCCCCTGGGAGCCCCACGCCATGGGCCCGATGGCCTCGCTCATGCCCCACTCACGGACCATCTTGCGCGCCAACTCGGTGTTGCCCACCAGGTCGTTCGCCGCCCCGGTGGAGAGGTCGCCGTAGACCAGGAGCTCGGCCACCCGACCGCCCATGCGCACGCAGAGCGCGTCCTCTATGTACTGACGGGGGTGGATGTGGCGCTCCTCCATGGGCAGCTGGTGTGTCACCCCCAGGGCCATGCCGGTCGGCAGGATGGTCACCTTGTGCACCGGATCGGCGTGCTCGAGGACGTAGGCCAGCACGGCGTGGCCCCCCTCGTGGTAGGCGATCCGCTCCTTCTCGGCGTCGGAGAGGACCATGCTCTCCCGGCGCTGGCCCAGAAGAACGCGGTCCCGGGCCGACTCGAAGTCCTCCATGGCGATGTCCAGGCTGCCCCGCCGCACCGCGTGCAGCGCCGCCTCGTTGACCAGATTGGCCAGGTCGGCGCCGCTCATTCCCGGCGTGCCGCGGGCCACCACGCTGAGATCCACGTCGTTGGACATCCGCTTTCCCTTGCAGTGGACCTGCAGGATGGGCAGTCGCTCCTCCAGGTCGGGCAGCGGCACCACGATCTGACGGTCGAACCGCCCCGGGCGCAGCAGTGCGGGGTCGAGGATGTCGGGCCGGTTGGTGGCGGCGATCATCACGACGCCCTCGGACGTGTCGAAGCCGTCCATCTCGGAGAGCATCTGGTTGAGGGTCTGCTCGCGCTCGTCGTGCCCGCCGCCGAGTCCTGCCCCCCGCTTGCGACCGATGGAGTCGATCTCGTCGACGAAGACGATGGCCGGCGCCTGCTTGCGGGCCGTTTGGAACAGGTCGCGTACCCGGCTGGCGCCGACCCCGACGAACATCTCCATGAAGTCCGATCCGCTGACCGACATGAAGGGCACGCCCGCCTCGCCCGCCACGGCCCGGGCCAAGAGCGTCTTCCCCGTCCCGGGCGGCCCGACCAGGAGCACGCCCTTGGGGATCTTGGCCCCGATCTCCTTGAACCGGGCGGGCGTCTTCAAGAAGTCGACCACCTCGCTGATCTCCTGCTTGACGCCGGCGTAGCCGGCGACGTCCTCGAAGGTGGTCGACGGCCGGTCGCTGCTGAACGTCTTGGCTTTGGACCGTCCGATCGACATGATTCCCGACATCTGGCCCTTGGTCTGGCGACCGATGAAGTAGATGAAGAGGGCGCCGATGCCGATGATGAAGATGTAGGGGAGGAGGTCGCTCAGCAGGTTGGTCGACGCCGGTGGGAAGCTCACCTCCACGCCGTCGTGGCGCATTTCGGTCACGTCGTTGGGCAGCGACGGGCTGGGCCCCTGCACCTGGTAGGAGGTCCCGTCCTTCAGCTTCCCGGTGATCTGTCCGGTGCCGTTGCTGATCTGGGCGGTGCTCACCTCCTGGGCCTGCACGTCCTGGAGGAACTTGGTGTAGCTGATCTGCTTGGCGTCGGTGGTCTTGAGCGACCCGACGGCGAGCAGGATGGCGATGACGGCCAGGACGGCGACACCCCACAGCCAACGCCAGTTCTGACCGGGAGGAGGGCTCCCCGCCGGCCCGTTTCCATCACCCGACGGCGTTTGGGGCGGGGTGGAGGGCCGATCGGTACGTTGGGGACTCACCGAACCAGACTATTCGGCACTTCCCCTGGTCGGTGACCGCCCCTACCTGCAGGTCATTGGCGCCGGGGGTGTTAGTAACGTCTGGGCGATGACCGGCGACGACCCCGACGAGGTGGGCCAGGGGGCAGGAGCCGCACCATCTCGGCCCACCGTCCCAGCTCCCGAGGGGTTTGTGCCGTCTGATCGGGTCGATCACGGGCCATGGATCGCCCCACCAACCTGGGCAGATCCTCGTCCGATGCTCGCCGCCGGCGCCGAGGGGGACGGGCCGTTCCTCGATCGCCCCGGAGCCCCCCCGGCGGGCAGGCCCGCGGCCTGGCGATGGCTCCTCTACGGCGCCATCGGCTTCCTGGTCGGGCAGATCGCCGGGACCGTCTTCGGAGTCGTGGCGGGTCACGTGGCCGGAAAGAGCGCCGCCCAGATGTCGGCCATCGCCAAGGAAGCGGTGCCTCCCGAGTGGTATGTGCTCTCGACCTTGCTCGGGCTGTGGGTCGGCTTTGTCGGTGCCCCGTGGCTGGCCAGCCGGCGTCAGGGCACCGGGCACTTCCTGGCCGACCTCGGGGTGCGCTTCCGCTGGGTCGACCTGTGGGGGATCGGAATCGGCGTGGGGTCACAGCTCGTGATCTCCGCGCTCTACGCGCCCTTTCGCCGCGACATCCACGACTTCAACGGCCCGACCAACAAGCTGACGGGAGGAGCCCACGGCGGGGGGTACCTGCTCATCGCGCTGGCCACGGTGATCCTGGCGCCCTTCATGGAGGAGCTGTTCTTTCGCGGGCTCCTCTTCAAGGGGCTGGCCCGTCTCTTCACGCCCGTGCGGGCCGGCGCCACCCGGGCCCGGGGCGCGGGCGTCGTGGTGGCCGTGGTCGTCGACGGCCTCCTCTTCGGCCTGGCCCACGGCGAGTGGGTGCAGCTGGCCGGGCTGGCGCTGTTCGGCATGGTGCTGGCCACCGTCTCCTACCGGACGGGACGTCTCGGGATGAACATGGTGTCGCACGCGACGTTCAATCTCTTCGCCGTCCTCGTGATCCTCCAGCAGCGGGGCGGTGTGATCCTCTGACCAGCACCCTCGAGGAACCGGACACGGCCGAGGCCGCCCCTGCGCCGGTGAGCCATCGTCGGTCCCGAATCGCGCGGCCGTGGCCTTCCGCTCTCTGGGCACCCAAGGTGGCGACGGCCCTGTGCGTCGTCGCGGTGATCGGGGTGGTGCTGTGGCAGCTCCATCCCAGCCTCCTGTTGTCCACGTCCGACCCGACCGGAGGCGACAACGGGGGGCACTACGCCATGCCGGCGTTCCTGCGATCGCTCTTGTCGCACGGCCAGCTCACCGGCTGGGACCCGGGGTGGTACGACGGCTTCCCCCTCTACACCTTCTACTTCGTCCTGCCGGACCTGTTCGCCGCGCTGGCCAGCTGGGCCCACGTCATCCCCTACGCACTGGCCTTCAAATGGATCACCGTGCTCGGCTCGGTGCTGCTCCCGGTGGCGGCGTGGGGCATGGGGCGCCTCTTCGGCATGCGGCGCGCCGTTCCCGGTGCGCTGGCCGCTCTGACCCTGTGCTACCTGTTCGACTACACCTACACCATTTACGGGGGGAACCTCTTCTCCACCCTGGCGGGGGAGTACTCCTACTCGTTCAGCATCGCGTTGGCGCTGATCTTTCTCGGCCTCGTGGCCCGTGGGCTGCGGACCGGCCAGTACCGGGGGTGGGCGGCGGTCACGCTCGGCACCTGCATCCTGGCCCATTTCGTTCCCGCGCTCTTCGCCCTGTTGGGAGCGGCATTCCTCGTCATCATGGAGGTGCTGCCCGATCGGATCAGGCCGCGTGACAGCTGGAACGCCCACCCCATGGACCCGGTCGTCCCGCAGGTCCTGAGCCGGCGTGAGGCACTGTGGTGGGGAGTCTCCACGGTCGGCATCGGCGGGCTGCTCGTCGCGTTCTGGTGGGTGCCCTTCGGTGCCGAACAGGCCTACACGACGTCAATGGGCTACCAGAACGTCCACACCTTCGTGGCCATCCTGTTCCCCAGGGCGGATTGGTGGGCGCTCATCCTCGCCGGCATCTCCGCCGTGGCGGCGCTCGCACTGCGCAGCCGCTTCGGGATCTTGATGACCGCCCTCGCGGTGTCGGCCGCCCTCGCCGTCATCTTCGACCCGCAGGGCAGCCTCTACAACGTCCGCTTTCTTCCCCTGTGGTTCCTGCCGGTCTACCTCTTGGTGGGATGGGGGATCGCCACGGCGGTCACCGGGCTCATCGATCTTTGGGAGCGTCCGCGGAGACGACGCCCGGCGCTGCACTCGCTGTCGCCGCCGTCGCCGGCCGACCTGGTCGGCGACCCCGAACCGCACCGTGCCCGGACGTCGTGGCCCGTTGCCGCCGTGGTCGGGCCTCTCGTGGCCCTCGTGGTGGCCTTGGGGGTGGTCGTGACGCCCTTTGTGCTGTCGTACTCGGACATGCAGGCCATCGGCATCACGCCCGGGCCCAACCAGGTGTCCAACTGGGCGGCGTTCAACTACAGCGGCTACCAGGGGAAGGCGGCGTATCCCGAGTACCGGGCGCTGGTCGAGACCATGGAGCGGGTTGGGGCCACCCATGGATGCGGGCAGGCGATGTGGCAGTACGACCCCAGCCTCAACCGGTTCGGGACGACGATGGCCCTGATGCTGTTGCCGTACTGGTCGGACGGCTGCATCGGTTCGATGGAGGGGCTGCTGTTCGAGTCCTCCGCCACGACGCCCTACCACTTCCTCAACCAAGCCGAGCTCTCGGTCAGTCCCTCCGAGCCCGTGGTCGGGCTGGACTACTCGGCCCTCAACGTTCCCCAGGGGATCGAGCACCTCCAGCTGATGGGCGTCCGCTACTTCATGGCATCGAGCCCGCAGGTGCAGGCGGCGGCGTCCGCCGATCCCTCGCTCACGCTGGTGGCCGAAACGGGTCCGTGGTCGTCGAGCGAGGGCGGGGTCGCCACCACCACCACGTGGAAGATCTACCAGGTCCTGAAGGCTCCGGTGGTGACCGGGCTGGCCAACGAACCCGCCGTGGAGGTCGGTGTGGGAGCGGGCCAGTCATCGTGGCTACCCTCCTCGGAGAGCTGGTACAACGACCCGTCGCGCTGGAGCGTCTTCCTGGCTCAGAGCGGGCCGGCGGACTGGCCGCGGGTCCCGATCGGAGATCGCCTGCCGCCGAACGTGCCGGTGGCGAAGACGGTCGTCACTCAGGTCCGCGAGACCGACAACACGGTCAGCTTCCACGTCTCGAAGATCGGTACGCCGGTGCTCGTCAAGGTCTCGTACTTCCCGAACTGGCAGGCCTCGGGGGCCACCGGTCCCTACCGGGTCACGCCCAACCTGATGGTGGTGGTGCCCACGGCGCACGACGTGGTGCTGCACTACGGGTCCACTCCGGCCGACCGGGTCGGCGACGCGTTGACCATCATCGGCGTGCTCTGCCTCGTCGCGGCGGCCATCTGGGGCCGGATGGGCAATCGCCGGAGTCGCCACCGCAGGGCTCGCCAGAGAACCGAGCATCCGTCGCCCCCTAAGGTTGAAGCGTCCGTCGCCCCCTAAGGTTGAGTGGTCATGACACGAATGGATCAGGTGTTCAAGGCGTACGACGTGCGCGGAACGGTGCCCGAAGAGCTGGACGCCACCATGTGCCGGGCCATCGGCCGGGCCATGGCCCGTTTTGCCGGGGCGCCCGAGATCCTCTTGGCGCGTGACATGCGCGCCAGCGGCGTGGAGCTGTCGAAGGCCTTCTCCGACGGGGCGCGTTCCGAAGGCGTCGCCGTAACCGACCTGGGGATGGCGTCGACCGACTTCCTCTACTTCGCCGCCGGTCGGCTGAACGCCCCGGGCGCCATGTTCACCGCCTCGCACAACCCGGCGCAGTACAACGGGATCAAGCTCTGCCTGAGCGGTGCCCGGCCCATCGGGCGCGACACCGGCCTGGCCGAGGTTCAGGCCCTCGCCGAGGAATTGCTGGACGTGCCGGCGGGTCGCGTCACTGCGCCATGGCGCCAGCTCAACCTGCTCGACGAGTGGGCCGAGCACGTGATCTCCTTCGTGGACCGGAAGTCGTTGCTCCCCCTCAAGGTGGTCGCCGACACGGCCAACGGCATGGGAGGACTGGTGGTGCCCACCGTCTTTTCCCGCCTCCCGTTCTCGGTGGACATCCTCTTCCCCGAGCTCGACGGCAGTTTCCCGAACCATCCGGCCGACCCGATCCAACCGGAGAACCTGGTCGACCTGAAGGCAGCCGTCCTGGCCCAGGGGGCGGACATCGGCCTGGCCTTCGACGGTGATGCCGACCGGGTCTTCCTGGTGGACGAACGCGCCGATCCGGTGTCGGGCTCGCTCACCACCGCCCTGGTGGCGGCGTCCATGCTCAAGAAGCACCCGGGCGAGACGATCCTGTACAACCTCATCTGCTCACACGTGGTGCCCGAGGTGATCACCGAGCTGGGGGGCACGGCGATCCGCACCCAGGTGGGGCACTCGATCATCAAGCAGGTGATGGCCGACACGAACGCCATCTTCGGCGGCGAGCACTCCGGCCACTACTACTTCCGCGACAACTTCCGGGCCGATTCGGGGATCATCACCGCGCTGCTGGTGCTCGAGCTTTTGAGCGTGACCGGTCAACCCCTTTCGGAGCTCCTCGAGCCCTTCCGGCGCTACAGCGATTCGGGGGAGATCAACACCCTCGTGCACGACCCGGCGGCGGCCGTCGTCGCCATCGCCGAACACGAACGCGACGAGGGGGCGTCCATCGACCTGCTGGACGGCCTCACGGTCGACCACGGTGAGTGGTGGTACAACCTCCGGCTCTCGAACACCGAACCGCTGCTCCGTCTCAACGTCGAGGCGAGGACGCCCCCACTCTGCGCCGAGCACGTGGCAGAGGTCCAGAAGCTCATCGCAACGTACGCGAACGAGACCGCGAAGTAGCGGACCGAAGGCGAGGACGAACATGCCCCTGGACCCGCTCCTGCTCGACGTGCTGGCCTGCCCCATCGACAAGGGACCGCTCCTGTGGTTCGCCGACGAAGAGCTCCTCTACAACCCCCGGCTCCATAAGGGCTACCGGTTGGCCGACGGGGTGCCGGTCATGCTGGTGGAGGAGGGAGTCGACGTGGGTGACGACGAGCACGAGCGCCTGCTCGCCAAGGCGGCGCGCGACGGCGTGCGCTCCACCGGACCTGCCCCGGGGTGACTCCGGAGAAGTATCTCGACTCCCTGGGCATGTGGGAGGCCACCGCCGCCCTGCCCGAGCAGGGGATCGCCGCGCTCACGACGTCGGCCGACCTGTTGGCCGGCACTCCGCTTCCCTCACCCGACCACATTCGCTCGGTGGTCGTTTTCGGCACGGGCGGCAGCGGCGTGGTGGCCGACATGGTTGCCGCCTACAGCGCCGACCACTCCTCCGTACCGGTCTGGGCCGGCAAGGGGTACGAGGCGCCCGCCTTCGTCGGGCCGGGCACGCTTGCCTTCGCCGTCTCCTACTCGGGCGACACCGAGGAGACGTGTGCCGCCGCGGCCGCCGCGGCGGAGCGGGGGGCTTACGTCGTGATCGTCTCCGGGGGCGGAGCGCTCGCCGAGCTGGCCGAGGGGTCCGGTCTCACCCGCTTTGCGGTGCCCGCCGATCTGCCGGCCTCGCGGACCGCACTGGGGGCTCTGGCCGTGCCGGTGCTCATGACCCTGTCCCGCCTCGGGATCGTTCCCGATGCCGGCCCGTCGCTGGAGCGGGCGTTCACCTCGTTGCGCCGGCGCCGGGACGTCCTGGCGGTACCCGGAGGCCCGGCCGACGAGGTGTGCCGGCGCATCGCCCGCACCATCCCCCTCGTGTACGGCGCCACCGGCTTGACCGCCGTCGCGGCGCAACGCTGGAAGACCCAGATCAACGAGAACGCCAAGACGCCGTCGTTCTTCGCCGTGCAGCCCGAGGTCTGCCATCACGAGCTGGCCGGCTGGGGGCAGCACGGCGACGTCACCCGACAGGTCCTCTCCTTGGTCACGCTGCGCCACGCCGGGGAGCGCCCCCAGATGGCGCGCCGCTTCGCGTTGGTCGTCGACGCCACCGACGAGGTCATGGCGGACGTGATCCCGATCTGGGCGGAGGGAGACGACGCACTCGGTCGATTCTTCGACCTGGTCCTCTTCGGGGACTTCGTCTCTCTCTACATGGCCGGTCGCGAGGGGATCGATCCGGGGCCGGTCCCGGCGATCAGCGACGTGGAGGCTGCGCTGCGCTAACGGGGAGCCGGCCGGTCGAGCGGACCCCCGGCGCGCGCAGTGCCCCCCGGTCCGTTCAGCTCAGCCGCTCGACGATCATGGCCATTCCCTGGCCGCCCCCGACGCACATCGACTCGAGCCCGAACGTCTTGTCGGTGTCCTCCAGCGCATTCAGCAGGGTGGTCATGATGCGGGCGCCCGTCTGGCCGAAGGGGTGGCCCAGGGCGATGGCCCCGCCTTTGACGTTGAGCTTGTCCCAGCTGATCTCCAAGTGCTTGGCCGACGGGATCACCTGGGCGGCGAAGGCCTCGTTGATCTCGACGAGATCGATGTCGTCGATCGTCATGCCCGCCCGCCGCAGGGCCTGGCGGCAGGCTTCGATCGGGCCCAGTCCCATGATCTCGGGGTTCAGGCCGGTGACGCCGCTGGCCACGATCCGGGCCAGGGGTGTGATCCCCAGGGCCTTCGCCTTGGTATCGCTCATGACGATCACCGCCGCGGCCCCGTCGTTGAGGGGACAGGCGTTGCCGGCGGTGACCGTGCCACCCTCGCGGAAGACGGGCTGCAGTTTGGCGAGCCCCTCGAGAGTCGTGCCGGCCCGCGGCCCGTCGTCCCTGGTAACCACCGTGCCGTCGGCCAGCGTCACGGGGATGATCTCACGTTCGAAGAAGCCGTTCGCCTGGTTCTCCACCGCCCGTGTCTGCGAGAGCAGGGCGAACTCGTCCATTTCGCCGCGGGTGACCTTCTCGAGCTCGGCGACGTTCTCCGCCGTCTGCCCCATGGCGATGTAGACGTCGGGGAAACTGCCGTCCAGCGGGGTCCATGGCTCGGTCACCGCCGGGTTCCGCTCCTTGGTGCGCGCCCGGGCCACGGCAAAGGCCTGGTTGTGCGGGCCGGTGTCCGATGCGCCCTGTGCGTAGCGGCTGACCGTCTCCACGCCGGCGGCGACGAAGACGTCGCCCTCGCCCGCCCGGATGGCGTGGGCGGCCATGCGGATCGCCTGCAATGAGGACGAGCAGTAGCGGTTCACCGTGACTCCGGGCACGTCGCCGAGCCCGGCCAGTATGGCGGCCACCCGGGCGATGTTGTAGCCCGCCTCACCGGCCGGCTGGCCGCAGCCGAGGATCACATCCTCGACGTCGTCGGGATGAAGCTGGGGCACCTTGCCCAAGACGGTCTTGATGACGAGGGCGCTGAGGTCGTCCGGGCGGCATTCGACCAGTGAGCCCTTGTTGGCCCGGCCGATCGGTGTCCGACCGGTGGCGACGATCACTGCTTCAGGCATGATGGAGAACTCCCCTGTCTGGCCCCGCTCGGGTGCTGCCCGAGGCCGAGAGCAGGTTACCGGCTGGTGGCGCCGGTCGACCGGCGTGGCCGGGGTCGACGGTCAGGCGCGGGCGTGTCCAGAGGCTTCGGACTACGCCTTCGGCCTACGCCTACGCCTACGACTACGCCGGCGGTGCGGCGAGCCCCAACCCGTAGCCGGCCAGGAACAGGCCGGCCTCGTGGTGACGCGGATAGCCGTCGGCCAGTTGGTGGAACGCCTTTGAGTGGTCGGGATGGATCAGGTGTGCGAGCTCGTGGACCAGGACGGCGTCGAGCACCCACTCGGGGACCGATCGGAGGCGGTGGGAGAGACGGATCTCCCCGGAGTGGAACGAGCACGACCCCCAACGGGCCCTCTGGTTGGTCACCCATCGCACCGAGGTCGGGCGGGCTCCGATGCGGTATCGATCGCTCAGCGCCACGGCACGGTGCATGAGTTCGGCATCTCCGACGGCGGTCCGCAGCGGGTGTTTGGCCACCAGTCGGTCGACCAGCCAGGCGACGGCCTTCTCGCGGGCTTCGGCGGAGAGGTGGGCGGGCAACGACACCACGATGCGACCTCCCACCCAGCGGGCCTCCGAGGTCTTGCGTCTCCGCGCGCTGACACGGACCTCCACCTCGGGCCAACCCGGCCGGGTCGAACTCGGCCGTTCGGCGGAATTCGCGGGGGGGATGGGGGTCTCGGTGGGCACCGCACCGCCAAGCGACCGAGGGTCATCGTCCTCGAAGAGTGTGGGTTCGAATGCGTCAAAGAGGCTCACCACGCCATTGTGACCCGGGGGTGTGCCAAACCTCGGCATTCGGGTTCGTTGGCAGGCGGGGCTACCCGGAGCAGGCAGGCGGGGCTGCCCGGCAGCGGAGGCGATGGCCTGCGCCGGTAGACGTGCGGACGCTCCGGCACGGCACCAGGGATCTGCAACCGAACGGCACCCAAACTACGAGGCTCCATTGTGATGCCCGACGTAGGGTTTCGGGGAATGTCGGAGGTCGGCGGAGGAGAGTCGTCGGGAGGTTGGCTCCCTCCCGCGGAGTGGGCGCCGCCGGCACCCCTGCAGCCCCCTCCGCCCCCGCTGGCGTATCCAGCCCCGCCACCCCCGCTGGCGTATCCGCCGCCGCCGCCCCAGTTGGCGTATCCGCCGCCACCGCCACCACCGTTCCTCGCCCCGTGGTCGCAGGCCGCCGGGCCGCCGGGGCCAACGGGGCCGCCCCCGATCCCCGCCGTACAGATGCAGCCGACGACGAGAAAGGTCCTCGTCTGGGAGACCACGTTCGTCATGCTCGTCTTCCTCTGGCCGGTCGTCATGTCGGCGGTCCTCGCGCTGGCCCAGCACTTCAACGGCGCCAGTTCGGACACCCGCTTTCCCGTGCTGCTGAACCACGATCCCGTGGGCAACCTGGTCTTCGGGATCCTGGCCTATCTGCCCGTTGCGGCGGCCGTGCCGCTGGCCCTCCATCTCCTGGCGCGTACGGGACAGACGCCGCGATCGATCGGGCTCGTGCGCCCCACTCTCCGGTGGGACGTGTGGCCCGCCCTGGGCCTGATCGGCGCGTCCTGGGGCACCGAGATCGTGCTGCTCCTGGTCCTGAACCCGTTGTTCACCAGCCACTCCTCGCTGGTCAGCACGACAGGCGTCGGACACGTGCCCGCTTACTACGTGATCTATGGCATCGCCATCTCCGCGACGACGGCCGTCGCCGAGGAGGTCATGGTCAGCGGCTACCTGCTCGTCCGACTCGAACAGCTGGGATGGAGGCCTCAGCGGGCGTTGCTGTTGAGCCTCGCCCTGCGGACCAGTTACCACGTCTACTACGGCCTCGGATTCATCCTGACCGTCCCGTTCGGGTATTTCGTCACCCGATCGTTCCAGAAGAACCGGCGCCTCACCCGCCCCATCGTGGCGCACTTCCTCTTCGACGCCACGCTGTTCACCATCGCCGTGCTGGTGAAGTAGGTCCTCGGCCAGACGAGTCCGGCCCCCGCACTCCGTGGGGAGGGAGACCTCGGGGTCGTCACCATGGGGGAAATGGCGGCGGACCGGCTTGCTGCGGCCCGCTCGCTGCGGCCGGCCTACTTCGGCGGGCCTACTGCGGCCGTGCGGCTGCGGACGAAGCCGCAGGCAGCGAACCGCCCGAGGCGTACCCGATGACCCTCATGACAACCCCGCCCCACCGACCCGCGTAGGATGAGTGTCGTGCCTACCTGGACCCCGGACTCGTGGCGCCTGTTGGACGGCGAGCAAGACCCGGGGTGGCCCGAACCCAAGGCGTTGCAGGAGGTCACCAAGAGGCTGGCCGCTCTGCCTCCGCTGATCTTCGCCGGAGAGGCACGCAACCTCAAGGACGAACTGGCCCGCGCCTCGCGGGGCGAGGCCTTCGTGCTCCAGGGGGGCGACTGTGCCGAGACGTTCAGCGAATTCTCCGCCGACAAGCTGAAGAACGACTTCAAGATCGTCCTCCAGATGGCCGCCGTCCTGGCCTTCACCTCTGGCGTCCCGACCATCAAGATCGGACGGGTGGCGGGTCAGTTCGCCAAGCCGCGCTCGAACCAGACCGAGACGGTCGCGGGCGAGGTGCTGCCCGTGTATCGAGGCGACATGATCAACAGCGCCGACACACTGCCCGAGGCGCGCCGGTCTGATCCGAGGAACATGGAGAGGGCGTACATGCAGGCGGCGTCCACGCTCAACCTTCTGCGCGGCTTCGCCAAGGGGGGATTTGCCGACCTGCGGTCGGTGCACGCGTGGAACAGGGAGTTCGTGGCATCGAGCAGCGAGGGCCACCGCTACGAGGCCACTGCCACGGGGATCGAGCGGGCCCTGCGGTTCATGCGCGTCTGCGGCGTGGACTCCCCGAACCTGCACCAGGTGGACTTCTACGTGAGCCACGAAGCGCTCGTGCTCGACTACGAGGAGGCCCTGACGAGGCAAGACTCGACGGATGGGGACAGGTGGTACGACTGTTCGACCCACATGCCGTGGGTCGGCCGGCGCACCAATCGCATCGACCAGCGCCACGTCGAGTTTCTCAGGGGGGTCGGCAATCCGCTGGGCTGCAAGATCGACTCCAACACCACGCCGGATGAAGTGGTCGAGCTCTGTGAGCGACTCGATCCCGACCGGGAGCCCGGCCGCCTGACCCTCATCAGCCGCATGGGCCGCGCCCGAGTCGCCCAGCGGCTGCCGGCGCTCATTGAGGCGGTGCGTGCGGCGGGACATCCCGTCACCTGGATGTGCGACCCGATGCACGGCAACACGTTCACCAGCGAGGGTGGCCTGAAGACCCGGAACTTCGACGACATCTTCGGCGAGATCACGGACTACTTCGCCGTGCACGAGCGGGCCGGGACGTGGCCCGGAGGGATCCACCTGGAACTGACCGGCGAGAATGTGACCGAATGCCTCGGTGGGTCGGATCCGGTCGCAGACGGTGAGTTGCACACCCGGTACGACACCGCCTGCGACCCCCGCCTGAACGCCCGCCAATCGCTCGACCTGGCCTTCCGCGTGTCGGAGCTGCTCGAGAGGTTCCCGGCCTTCAGGCCCTAGCGACCCGCGGGCGATTGGCGCAGCCGACACAGGTCCGGGCCGCGGGTCTCGTCGCCAGGCGCTCCTCGGCGATCGGCCCACCGCACCGCTCGCAGGCCCAGTAGCCCCCCGCCTCGAGCCTGGCCGACGCCCGATCCAGCTCGCGCAGGTAGGCCCGCGCCTCACGGAGCAGGGTGGCG